>Ga0190271_10000033_pt1 | contig 89336 bp, 90 predicted proteins | sample Popmic356T_FD_133747 | JGI IMG/M metagenome (GOLD analysis project Ga0190271, IMG submission 133747) | Populus adjacent soil microbial communities from riparian zone of Weber River, Utah, USA - 356 T | ecosystem: Environmental > Terrestrial > Soil > Riparian zone | place: USA: Utah | collected...
TTTAAAACAACGATAAAGTGCTCAGGATGTGTGGCGAAAGTAACTCCTTTCCTGAACGAAGCTCTTGGAGAAGACAATTGGGAAGTTGATTACAACAACCCTGCAAAAGTTCTGACTGTGGTTGGAGAAAAAGACAACACGAAAGTCATCCAGGCTGTTGAGAAGGCTGGGTACAAGGCAGAGGCACTTTAAACAAACCAGCTTTACTGAGAGGGTCGCAGATACTTTGCGACCCTTTTTTGTTTTTGGGATATCCAAGTCATGACAAAAGTCATAATTCGCACTGCTCAAAGTCAATCCACCGCTAACGGTCAATTGCAATCTTTACCAATTGTCAATTAAAACACACGAACTATGAAAAACAAAACACTTTTGATGATGATGCTGATGCTCTTCGCATTATCCTTTACGTATGCCCAAGAAACTCAGAAAAGAGAGATGCCGTCCAAGCATAGAGGTATGCACCCCCGCCTTCAAGCTGATGGAACGGTAGTCGATGATGATGGCAAAACGCTTGGCTCGATTAAGAATGGAAAAGTATGTGACGAAACAGGGAAAGTGATCGGTGTTATCTCCGGCCACGGTGATGTCACAACAGCAAGTGGAAAAACTATTGGAAAGATTCAAAAAGATGGAAGCTACAAGTCAATGAAAGGTCATGTGGTTACTACAGAGCCTGATGGAGTTGTAAAGGTAGCCGGAAAAGAAGTGGCAAAAGTAGAAGCAGGTTACAAAGATAAATCTCATGGCTGCGCTCTTCATTGTTTCTTCAGTGCCGAAAACATGGATGCTAAAGACATAGACGAGGATAAGTAAGATCAGTAATGTCATTTCTACAACCAGACGCCTATCAATTAAGAATAATGACAACGACATGCCAAACGGACAAAATTCATTTGAGATCACAAAAGCCAATGGAGAAAAGTCCGTATTTGAGCCCAAGAAGTTATTCAACTCATTAATCCGATCCGGAGCCGATGAGACACAGGCTCACGAAATCGTTGATTCGATAATTTCCGAACTCTACCCAGGAATTTCAACAAAAAAGATCTATAAAAAAGCGTTCAGTCTTCTAAAAGAAAGATCCCGGTTTCTAGCAGCCAGATATAACCTGAAGAACGCGATCATGGTGCTTGGCCCATCTGGCTATCCCTTTGAAAAATTCATCGGAGAACTTTTAAAACATCAAGGCTTCAAAGTCGAAGTGGCTAAGCTTGTCGATGGTAAGTGTGTAAAGCATGAGGTTGACGTCATCGCGGAAAAGGATAACCATCACTGCATGATTGAATGCAAGTATCATAACCAACCCGGAACGGTAAGTGATGTCAAGATTCCGCTGTACATTCAATCTCGCTTTCTGGATGTGGCCGCTCAATGGAAAACTCTCCCAGGTCACAACAACAAGTTACACGAAGGTTGGGTTGTCACAAATACCCGGTTCACTCTGGACGCCATTCAATATGGAAGTTGTGCTGGTCTTAAACTAATCGGTTGGGACTATCCATCGAAAGGAAGTCTGAAAGATCTAATCGATTCGCTAGGGTTGTATCCGATAACCACCCTTACCTCGCTTACACTTACAGAAAAGAAGGCGCTTCTTGAAATGAACCTGGTACTTTGCCATGACCTTCAAAAAAACAAAGACGCGCTCCATCAAATCGGAATAAAAGCTGCCAGAGCCAAAACAATCAATGAAGAGTGTCTGAACCTTTGTGAACGTACTGTGCAGAACATCCCCTCGTATTCATGAGCGCAAAGGCAATCATATTGAAAGAAGGTCAAAACTCGACAACGGATTCATTTAATGGATTAAAACAAGCGGACGTCCTTCGTTTGCAGAATGATTTCGGGTTGAACAAGATTGAAACGGAAGATCACAACTCACTTCTGAGCATCCTGGTTGGCCAATTCAAATCGCCAATAGTTTATATATTATTATTTGCAGCATCATTGTCGTTTTATTTCAATGAATGGCTGGATGCGATTGCGATACTTGTCGTCATCTTCGTGAACGCGGCAATCGGATTTTACATGGAGTTTCAAGCTGACAGATCCATGGAAGCTTTGCAAAACCTTTCAGTAGTACTTTCAAAAGTGACACGAGATGGAAAGATCAAAGAAGTCAATTCCGAGCAAATTGTTCCAGGTGACATCGTTTATCTAGAAGCCGGTGACATTGTCCCTGCCGATGGTAAGCTTTTAAAGGTCTCAAGACTGCTTGTAAACGAATCAGCCTTAACCGGAGAATCCGTTCCAGTAGAAAAAGTATTAGCGAATGAACCCGCATCAGAATCCAAAGACCAAAACCTGTTTAAGGGAACCTTTATCACAAACGGCAACGCAACCTACCAGGTAACTTCAACAGGAATGAAGACGGAACTCGGCAAAATTGCGAGCATGGTTCAATCTGCAAGCCAGGCTGCAACACCGTTGGAAAAAAAGCTTGAGAGCTTCAGCAAAAAGCTAATTCAAATAACAGTGCTTCTTGTGCTGCTCATATTTGTGGCGGGATGGATAGCCGGAAATGATCTCTTGGGTATGCTAAATACTTCGATAGCACTGGCAGTAGCAGCGATACCTGAAGGACTTCCAATCGTAGCTACACTTGCTCTAGCTCGAGGCATGTTGAAGATGGCAAAACATAACGTAATCGTAAAAAAACTATCAGCAGTAGAAACATTGGGAGGTACAAGCATTATCTGTACTGACAAGACAGGTACGCTTACGGAAAACAAAATGACGGTTGCTTCTGTACTGCCCACCGTTAATCAGCAGCAGATAATTAACGTCTGTGTTCTGTGCAATACAGCAACCATCGATGGAGAGAAAGAATTGGGTGACCCCCTTGAGATAGCTCTGCTAATTTACGCTTCTCAGCACGAAAAAATAGATGAGATTCGTAGTCGATATCCGAAAGTCGATGATGAGCCCTTCTCGTCCGAATTGAAACGGATGATGACGATGCATCAGGCCAACGGTCACTATTTAACGGTTGCCAAAGGCGCAGTCGAATCAATTCTTAGCATTTCATCGAAATCCAGTAACACGAATGCGGGATGGAAACAAGAGGTAATGGAAGAAGCCAACCGACTTGCATCCGAAGGGTACAAGGTAATCGCGGTTGCATCGAAAGAACACGGTCAGCCAACAATCGCCAATGATGAGTTCACCTATCTGGGAAACATTGCGCTCATTGATCCACCAAGACAGAATGTTGCGGAAGCAATCCACGAGTGTAAGAGCGCAGGTATTAAAGTGGTCATGATCACAGGGGATCATCCTGCTACTGCAAAGGAAATTGGAAGACAATTGGGAATTGAGTCTAATCAGGTTCAGCTAGGTTCGGAGATGAAAGCCTACGATCAGTTAACCGAAGCCGATAAGACAACCTGGCTTAATCAAAGCATATTCGCCAGAGTTAGTCCGGCACAAAAGCTTGATCTCATAACCTTATACCAGGAAAAGAATTTCGTTGTAGGCATGACGGGTGATGGTGTGAACGATGCTCCCGCTTTAAAGAAAGCAGACATCGGAATCGCCATGGGATTGCGCGGAACTCAGGTGGCGCAGGATGTCGCTGACATGGTAATCAAAGACGATTCCTTCTCCTCCATTGTAACCGCCATTAAACAAGGCAGAATTATCTTTGAAAACATCCGTAAATTTGTGGTGTTTTTGCTGTCGTGCAATCTTAGCGAATTATTTACGATTGCAGTTACAGCCATCGCTGGTTTCCACTTTCAACTATTCCCTCTTCAGATCCTGTTTATAAACCTTGTCACGGACGTGCTCCCTGCCCTTGCACTTGGAATGACACCTGGAAACAAAAACATAATGAATGTCGCGCCAAAAGGAAATGATGAGCCAATTATAACAAAACCACTTTGGTCCGCAATAATTATCTACTCCATTGTTATTTGCGCAGCCGGCCTTGCAGCGGTTACTTTAAGTCATTTTCTCTTTCATAAAACGGAAGGATGGAACCCCGAGCTCTGCAATAATATTCTATTCTTCACCTTGATCTGCTCGCAGTTGTTGCACGTGTTCAATATGAACTCCAAAGGAACGAGCATTTTAAAATCTGAAATTGTTAGAAATCGATACGTGTGGTATTCAATTCTTGTATGCGCAGTAATTCTAATTGCATGCTATCAGATTGGACCGGTGAGAACCGCATTGTCTTTGTTCCCATTAACAATCTTCGATTGGGCTATCATCGTTGTTTGTAGTCTCGCCGGTGTCATTGTAAACCAATTATTAAAAGTATTTAACATCATTAAACAATAAAGCCATGAAAACACTGTCAAGAAACGAAAGCTTTCCGGCATCAGCGCAGCAAGTCTTCAAGACGATAGATGATCTTGGTGTCACGGGGATGCACATGACAGAATCGTCAATGATGATGATGGGGAGCAAACTCAACCTGGAATTTTTAACCACAAATAAAACCGGCCTTGGATCACGCTATCGATGGACCGGAAAGATGATGGGGCTAATAATGGACTTCACTGTTGAAGTTACAAAATGGATCAACGGTGTAGAGAAAGTTTGGGAAACAATTGGAGGCACTAAGCTCATTATTTATTCATGGTACCGAATGAAGCTTCTTGTAAACGAGGTAAATGGAAAGACAGAAGCCGAGCTCTCAATTTCTTATGAGAAACCAAAAGGGTTCTTCAACAGGATTTTGTGCTTCTTGCTTGCGGATTGGTATTGCCGATGGTGTCTAAAGAAAATGTTAGGGGATGCAAAGAAGGCGATTACAAATGCCATACAAGAAAAACCTCACGCGGTGACTGCATGAATTCAATAAACGACTATTTCCGATTTGGAATGCTGACACAAGGAATCATCCTTATTGGAATGGGGATTTATTTTGTCTTTCTAAGGCCCGTTTTACTGCCGGAAGATCTTAACTATATGAATGCAAGCGAAGTTGAAATTAACAATCATCTTCCCGGTCTCACACACTGGCTGCAAAAAGTATTTATTGTGCTCGGTGGCTACATAGCCGCATCAGGATCACTGATGCTATATTTTGGCATTGCTAAGGACTATCAAAAAAGTATCCTCTTGTTCATGTTCATAGTGATCTCTGGGTTGACGTCCATCGTGATGATGACAGCTATCAATTTTATGATCGACTCTGATTTCAAATGGCTACTGCTCCTATTCTCCACTCCCTGGATATTCAGCGTCTTGACATACTTCAGGCCTGCCTCAAGTAAAATACCTATCCTGAAATGATCAAAAATCTGATAAGCTGGTCGATCAAGAACAAATGGATGGTGATCATCATGTACTCCTGCATGATCATCTATGGCATCTATTCGGTGTATAATACACCTGTCGATGCGATTCCTGATCTATCTGAAAACCAGGTTATAATTTATACTGAATGGATGGGCAGAAACCCACAGATCATCGAAGATCAGATCACGTATCCATTAACATCAAATCTTCAAGGCATTCCAAGGGTAAAAAACATCCGTGGTGCCAGCATGTTCGGGATGAGTTTTGTGTTTATCATCTTTGACGATGATGCAGATATTTACTGGGCACGGGCGCGGGTACTTGAAAGATTGAATTATGCTACCCGGCTTCTTCCGCAAAACGTAACCCCAACTCTTGGCCCGGACGGAACAGGACTTGGCCATGTATATTGGTATACACTGGATGCACCGGGCTATGATCTTGGAGAACTAAGAGCGTTGCAGGATTGGTATGTGAGATTTGGTCTTCAGACAGTCGAGGGGGTGAGCGAAGTTGCATCCTTCGGAGGATATCAAAAACAATATCAGGTTGTCGTTGATCCATTGAAGCTACGGTACTATGACATCACATTGATGGACGTTGTCAACAAAATTAAAGAGAACAATAACGAAGTCGGAGGTCGAAAATTTGAACTATCAGACATTGGCTACATTATCAAGACCACAGGCTATATCAAAAACATCAAAGAAATAGAGAATATCTCTCTTAAAACAGAAAACACCATAACCGTAAGAGTAAAGGATGTTGGCAGCGTGCAGATGGGTGGCGACTTACGGTTGGGCATCGTAGATGAGAATGGTCAAGGTGAAAAAGTTGGGGGAATTGTGATTATGCGGTATGGCGAAAATGCCAAAGAGGTTATCGATCGCGTCAAGAAAAAGATTGAAGACATTAAAAAAGGATTACCCGCTGGCATAAATATCAAGCCAGCTTATGACCGCTCTGATTTGATCAATGCAACCATCTCCACCTTAAAAGAGGCGGTTACGGAAGAGATCATCGTAGTGGCCATTGTTCTCTTTATTTTTTTGCTGCATGTCAGAAGTGCATTCATTGTAGTAATCACAATACCGGTCTCTGTTTTATTTGCTTTTATAATGATGAAATGGTTCGGGATTACATCCAACATAATGTCGTTGGCTGGCGTAGCATTGGCTGTTGGAGATTTGGTCGATGCAGGAATTGTAATGGTGGAAAATGCGATGAAGACTTTAGGTGGCGAGGCTGAAACGAATTAACAATGGAAGAATCAAGAATAGACAAGATTGAAAAATCCTCGCAGCTGATCGGAAAAGCAGTGGTGAGTTCAATTCTCGTCACGCTCATCTCGTTCAGCCCAATCCTTTTCCTGACAGGCCAGGAGCACAAGCTCTTCTCTCCCCTTGTTTGGACAAAAACCTTTGCTATGATCGGTTCCGGTTTTGTCGCAATCATGCTTGTTCCCGTTTTAATGGCATTGTTTCTAAAAGGCAAAGTAACACCTGAAAGCAAACATCCGATCAGTAAGTTTCTAACGTGGATCTATGGCCCGATTATTAAATGGTGTCTGAGATGGAAGAAAGTTACGCTTGGGCTAGCGCTTGCATTAGTACTTGGAAGCGTTCCCCTTGTCATTAACCTCGGAACAGAGTTTATGCCCCCTTTAGATGAAGGCTCTTTGCTATTCATGCCGGTTACATTGCCGGATATTTCCAACAACGAAGCAAAGCGTCTACTTCAAGTGCAGGATAAAATTATCAAAACGTTACCTGAAGTAGAAAATGTCTTAGGCAAAGCTGGTCGAGCCAATACCGCTACCGACAACGCACCGATCAGCATGATAGAAACGGTAATCATTCTTAAACCTCAGCATGAATGGCGTGAAGGAATCACGAAAGAAGATATCATTCGTGAATTGAATAGCAAGCTTGCAATACCCGGAGTGATCAACAGCTACACCCAGCCAATCATTAACCGAATTAACATGCTGTCCACCGGTATCAGAACAGATGTCGGGATAAAAATTTACGGTCAGAGCCTGGACTCGATCAACGTGCTCGCCCATGAGTTCAAAAAACAGCTCGAGGGTCTTGAAGGTGTTGCTGATCTGTATGTCGAACCAATCGTTGGCGGGAAGTACATTGACATTAAAATCCGGAAAGACGAAATAGGCCGATATGGATTGACCGTAGATGATGTTAATATGTTCATCGAAACTGCATTGGGCGGCATGAATACAACAACCACTATCGAAGCTCGCCAACGATTTCCTATCAATGTGCGCTTCGCGCAGGATTTTAGAAATACAATCAATCAAATAAAGAATCTACAGATCCAGACAACCAATCTAGGTCCTGTTCCATTGTCAGCCGTGGCCGAAGTAACTGTTGCAGAAGGTCCTCCAATGATTAATTCAGAAAATGCAATGCTCCGAGGCACTCTCCTATTTAACGTTCGAGGTAGAGACATGGGCAGTACAGTGTCAGAGGCCAAAGAGCGCCTTGAGAAGGCAGTTAAGAATCTTCCTAAAGGTTATTACCTGGATTGGAGCGGTCAATATGAAAATCAAGTCCGGGCACAAAACAGATTGATGGTAATTATTCCCATCGTGTTAATAATTATCGTTGTTGTTCTGTACTTCACTTTCAAGAGTCTGAGAGAAGTGCTTATTGTATTGAGCAGCATTCCTGTTGCCCTGGTTGGTGGAGCATACTCGCTGCACTTCTTTGACGTCAACTTTTCGGTAGCTGTGGCCGTTGGGTTCATTGCATTGTTCGGAATCGCAGTGGAGACTGGTGTATTGATGTTAGTTTACCTTAATAACTCCCTTTACTTTAAAATAAGAAAACACACCACCGGACAAGTTACGAATGAAATCATCGAAGACGCGATTTATGAAGGCGCTGTTCAAAGGCTACGGCCAAAACTCATGACAGTGCTTGTCGATGTGATTGGTCTGCTGCCTGTACTTTTTGCGACCGGGGCGGGAAGCGATGTGATGAAGCCTATCACAATTCCGTTTGTGTTCGGTCTTTTGACCTCTACCATTTTTGTTCTGATTGTATTGCCGGTTATTTATGCCTACGTAAGAGAAAGGGAACTTGCAAAGAATAGCGTCCTTGATTTCAAACTGCTGGAAGGTTAGGCTTTTACAACGCATGAAGCTCTAAAATTACGGACAGAACACAGTACAATTTGGATTGTCGTGAAAAGGGCTTGTCGTCAGAGAATAAATAGCGGATCTATAACCACAACGTATGCAATCAGTACATGAAATTGATCTGACACCGAAGCCAGGTAAGCATTATTGGAAAAATTGTCATCGCGAATGGCGCGAGGAATTTATATATTTTCTATTAATAGACCGGTTCCATGATAATCATAATCGTAAGCCAGATGAAACCCAAATAAGACACTATGGTTTTGGCAACCAGGATGATTTGAAGAAAATCTGTGGAGGCACCCTCAAAGGAATCATCAATCACCTTGATTACATCTATGACCTTGGCTGTACGGCGTTATGGCTTAGTCCCCTTTTCCAAAACAACCCAGAATCTTATCATGGTTACGCAATCGAGAATTATCTGGAAGTTGATAAACGGTTTGGCACCAAAGAGGACCTTGAAGACCTTGTAACTAAAGCCCACGCACTGGATATGCGTGTTTTTCTGGATATTGTCCTTCATCATTCAGGAAATAACTGGTATTATCCAACTGGCCTGCAGTATTACTATTATCAAGGCGCTGAATTTCCCTTTGGCGCTTGGCGCTACGACGATCGTCCTATACCAAAAGAGCTACGGAATCCTAATCTTTACAACCGTAAAGGCTCGATCAGGAATTATGACAACTATCCAGAAACACGTGATGGTGATTTTATGGAATTGAAAGCTTTCAGGATGGACGATTCCCCTGAAGCCTTATCCGTTCAGGATATGCTCATTCAAATTCACTGCTATTGGATGCGTGAAGTAGATATTGATGGGTTTCGTCTGGATGCTGTCAAACACATGGGAGAATTGGCCATCAGCAGGTTTTGCTCGCACATCCGAGAATATGCATACAAACTTGGAAAGCGAAACTTCTTTTTTTTCGGAGAATTGGTGGGTCCGGAAGATTTGTATAACAAATACATAGGCCCTAGCACATCCACTTCAGTTGATCACAAGACGATTTATTATGGATTGAACTCCGTGCTGGACTTTCCACTTTACAATGTCTTGCCAGATGTTATCAAAGGATTGACATCTCCTGAAAAATTAATTGACCGTTATGAGGCCTTGCGCAAGTCAGCATCCAACCGAGGGGAGTACGGTGAATTTTTGGTTACGTTTCTTGATAACCACGATCAGGTCGGTCAATCAATGAAGCATAGATTTGGAAACGGAGCACTCCCCGAGCAAATTATTGGTGGTGCCAGTTTTTTGTTATGCGCATTAGGCACTCCTTGTATCTACTATGGAACTGAACAAGGTTTCAATGGTTCAGCCGAAGGTGACTGGGGTGTCCGGGAGGCGATGTTTAGTTTGGATGATACTTCAAGAAATGTCTTGGATAAATCTTCAATTATTTACAAAGGAATTTCCAAAGTTGCCCAACTCAGGAAAGAAAGCGCGTGCTTGAAGTTCGGTCGAATGTATATCTGCAAAGTATCGATTGATGGATTATATTTTCATTTCCCTAATTGTAAGGAATGTCTTCTGGCGTTTTCAAGAGTACTGTACGATGAGGAGATGATAATTGCCTACAACATTTCATCTACTGAAACCCACGATGAGTATGTTACTGTTGGTAAAAAGAGAAAAGATTACTTCAAATTCATTCATGGCGACACGGGTAAAATTGTGGTGGAAGCAGACGCCGATGGAATTAAACAATTTATCAAGCTTAAGTTAAAACCCATGCAATTTGTTATACTAACTTCAGCGCCTGCTTATCGGCAGCATTCTGTTTAGGTGGCAATGGGCGCAAAGCCTTAAAAAACTTGTCTCCAAACACTTGTGTTGTAATTGGTTGTCATTTATACCAAAATCGCCAAAAAATCACAAATCAACTCTTTCGAAGCGTTATTCAAGGAATTTTATAACTCAATAATCGTAAAGTATAAACCCGGATCCGGGAAATCCGTTAGATTTGTGTATCAAATGAAGGCAATCCGTTCCATATCAGCCGTACTGTTAGCCATCCTGGTGCTGGTTTCATCCAGCAGCTTCATGGTTGGCATGCACTTCTGTATGGGCGAAGTTCAAAACATTGCATTATTGGGCAAAGCTGAAAGCTGCCAGAAAGAGAAAGCTCTTCCTGCCTGCCACAAGCATCTCAAACCCGCGTGCTGTGAAGATGAACTTGTTTACCACGAAAGCGCTGACTTCAAAGGTTCAATCGAGCATATCCATACCGTTGCTCCTGCTCCGATGGATGTCGAGCAGCCGGCCGTTCTCATCTCGGAAGTCATTCCTGCATCACGCATCGCACGCCTCCAATATTACAACTACGATCCGCCCTTGCGATCTTGTGACCTGACGGTCGAACAGCAAGTTTTTTTAATCTGATTTATTTCCATTCGTTTGAAGCGCATCAAGCTCTTCATGTAATCGCTGTCTCTTAGCGATAGCAGTAATCCCTTTTTACATTCTTCATTTTAAGTCATGATTGAAAGCTTAATATCTTTCTCTCTTCGAAATAGATTCCTCGTGCTCATGGTAGCGGCGGGATTATTTGTCTGGGGAGTCTACTCGGTGAAAGTAAACAAAATAGACGCAATACCTGATCTCTCTGAAAACCAGGTGATCGTCTTCACAGAATGGATGGGTCGTAGTCCTCAGATCATTGAAGATCAGGTAACGTATCCACTCGTCACGAACCTTCAGGGCCTGCCGCAGGTAAAATATGTTCGTGGGGCTTCCATGTTTGGAATGAGCTTCGTCTACGTCATCTTCAACGATGATACTGATGTATACTGGGCTCGTGAACGTGTTCTCGAACGACTCAACTATGCTACTCGCCTTTTACCGGAAGGTGTAACACCTACCCTCGGCCCGGACGGAACTGGTGTGGGCCATATCTTATGGTACACGCTTGATGCACCCGGGATGGATCTAGGTGAACAACGCGCTATCCAGGACTGGTATGTGAAGTTCGCGTTGCAGAATGTTCAGGGGGTAAGTGAACTTGCATCATTCGGCGGCTTCCAAAAACAATATCAAATCACGGTTGATCCCAACAAGCTTAGCTATTACGGTCTTTCAGCACAGGAGGTCATCCAATCAATTCGCGCTAATAACAATGAAGCTGGTGGAAGGAAGTTCGAACAAAGTGACATCGGCTACATCATAAAGACCACCGGCTACCTCAAGTCTGTAAATGAAATTGAAAACATTGCCGTAAAGACTGTCAATACAGTTCCCGTAAGAGTTCGTGACATAGCAACCGTTCAGATGACGGGCGAAACGCGTCTCGGAATCTTCGACCTGGACGGTGAGGGTGAAGTAGTCGGTGGAATCGTGGTGATGCGATATGGCGAAAACGCGGATGAAGTAATCGAGGCGGTGAAGAAGAAAATGGAAGAGGTTGCAAAGGGATTTCCGCAAGGAATGAAATTCAATATCGTTTATGACCGGAGCCACCTGATCGAAGAGTCTGTATCGTCGATTAAGACAACTTTGATCGAAGAAATGATCGTGGTGTCACTAGTGGTTATCATCTTCCTGTTCCATTGGAGAAGCGCAGCTAGTATCATCATCCAGATCCCCATCACGATCGCGACAAGTTTTATCCTGCTGAATGCTTTCGGTATAACGTCCAACATCATGTCATTGACGGGGATTGCCCTTGCCATCGGGGTAATTGTTGACAACGGAATTATCATGGCGGAAAACTCTTATAAGAATCTGTCTCATCGGTACTCTGAACTAAATCCCGAGGACAAGTAAAATTTAAAGTATGAAACTCTTCTCTCGAAAAATATATAACAAAATAGATGATGCCGAAAGGCTGGAGATCATCGAGAAATCCTCTAAGCAGGTTTCACGAGGTGTCTTCTACTCAACCATCATCATTATAACATCATTCCTTCCGGTGTTCATGCTTACAGGGCAGGAAGGAAAGCTATTCCACCCGTTGGCCTACACGAAGACGTTCATCATGCTTGTGGACGCGATCCTGGTTGTAACGCTCGCACCTGTTATTATCTCCTTCTTTATGAAAGGAAGATTCAGGGACGAAAAGCACAACCCGATCAACAGGTTTCTTGAGCGAATCTATGAGCCAATCATTCGTGCATGCATGAAGTGGCGTAAAACGACAATTGCCGTAAACATCCTTGCATTGGCGATCAGCGTGCCGCTGATGATCAGCCTCGGAAGCGAATTCATGCCGCCATTGGATGAGCAGTCTATTCTATTCATGCCGGTCACACTTCCTGATGTTTCCAATGAAGAGGCGAAAAGAATTCTCCAGGTGCAGGACAAGATCATAAAGTCTATTCCTGAAGTTGATAAAGTATTGGGTAAGGCAGGCCGGGCAAGCACGGCAACGGATAACTCTCCAATTAGCATGATTGAAACGATCATTATGCTGAAACCAAAATCGGAATGGAGAGAAGGCATTACGAAAAGTGACATCATCAACGAGCTTGACGCAAAGATGCAGATTCCCGGAGTTGTGAATGGCTGGACTCAACCAATCATCAACCGGATTAACATGCTTGCCACGGGCATAAGAACGGATGTGGGCATTAAAGTATACGGACAAAATCTCGACAGCATTGCTGCATTGTCTGAAAAAGTAAAAGCAGCGCTTGCCGGTGTTCCTGGAGTAAAAGATTTATATGTAGATCCCATCACAGGTGGAAAATATCTGACCATAGATGTAAACAGGGATGCATTAGGCAGGTATGGACTGAGTGTAAATGATGTTAACATGGTCGTAGAATCCGCTATTGGTGGAAGTCCTATTGGCCAAACCATAGAAGGCCGACAACGCTTCACCATCAGTGTTCGTTTATCGCAAGATTATAGAAATAGCATTGAGCTGTTAAAGCGCATTCCGGTTAAGACACCTTCGCTTGGTACTGTTCCTTTGTCCGCAGTTGCAGATATCATATTCGAAAACGGTCCTCCAATGATTGCTTCGGAAAATGCCTTGTTGCGTGGTGCTGTTTTATTCAACGTAAGAGATCGTGATCTTGGAAGCACCGTTGAGGAGGCTATTGAGACACTGAATAAAAATCTTGGTGGGCTTCCTAATGGCTACTACCTGGAATGGAGTGGTCAATACGAAAACCTCATTCGCGGAAAGCGAACCCTGATGGTGATTCTGCCTGTAGTGCTTTTGATAATATTCGTTTCGCTGTATTTGGCTTTTCACTCCATCCGCGAAGCCTTTTTCAGTCTGATCACCGTGCCGTTTGCGCTCATTGGCGGCGCATACATGGTGTACTTCTACGGGGTGAATCTTTCAGTAGCCGTTGCAGTTGGTTTCATCGCCTTGTTTGGAATCGCAGTTGAAACCGGTGTGGTGATGGTCATTTACCTGAATGATGCTATGCAGCAGCTTATCAAGCTAAGAGGCAATTCAAGCGAGACGATTACCCGCGATGAGTTAAGGGAATATGTTATCGCAGGTGCAGCCAAGCGGCTTCGTCCAAAACTCATGACAGTCTGCGTGGCTTTGTTCGGATTGATCCCGGTGTTGTGGTCAACGGGTGTTGGTAGTGACGTTATGAAGCCGATCGTTCTCCCAATGATCGGTGGTGTACTCACTTCCTCAACACACATTTTGCTAGTGACGCCGCTTATCTTCCTGATGACGAAAGAATATGAATTAAGAAAATTAGGAAAACTCGAAGTATATGAAGTTAAGCATTAAGAATTTGTTTTTGCTCGGCGGATTCTGGCTGAGCGTTATCGTGTTTGCTAACGCACAAGTGATCTCCCTGGACAGTGTGCTACTCATTATTGATAAACGGAACCCAATGTTGGAGGAGTATGACAACAAAGTCAAGGCTCTCAACACCTACGCGGAGGGTGCCAAAAGCCTGATGGCTCCAATGGTGGGTGCCGGAACATTCATGACACCATATTCGAACCAGATGTTAATGGAGGAAGGAGACAAAGGTTCGTGGATGTTCTCGTTTGAACAAGAGATCACAAATCCGTCAAAACTGAACGCGAATCGAAAGTATCTCTCGTCCAAAGCTTCGGTTGAAATACAAAACCGCTCTGCTCAATTCAATCTTTTAAGAAGCGAAGCGAAAGCCATGTATTACCAATGGCTGGTCGCAGAAGAAAAACTAACAATTCTGAAAGAGAATGAGCGCATCATGGAGTTGATGCTCAAACTCGCGAGAATCAGATATCCTTACAACCAGGGGAGTCTCGGAAATATCTATAAAGCAGAGGGCAGGCTGAGTGAAGTGCAGAACATGATCCAGATGACAAATGGATCAATCGAAGAAAGTTCATACCGATTAAAAAGCCTGATGAACCTTTCAATTGAAACGCAGATCATGGTTGATACCACGACGGAGATCACTTATGAACCTAACCAATTGATCTATGACACAACAGCATTGAGTACTCAACGCAGCGACATCAAACGGATTGACAAGACCATCGAGGTAATGCGACTGAATCAACAGTTGCAACGCTATCAAGCTAGGCCGGATTTCAAAATCAGATTTGATCACATGCAGCCCATCGGAAATATGCCTACTCAGTTCACTGCGATGGCAATGGTTTCTATTCCTATCGCGCCGTGGTCGTCAAAAATGTACAAGTCTGAAGTGAGGGGAATGCAGTATGACATTGAAGCGATGAAAAAAGGCCGCGAAGCAATTCTTGTTGAAACGAGAGGAATGCTTGCGGGGATGGCTGCCCAACTGGCTCGCATGAAACAGCAACTCGAGAATTATGAAACGAAGATCATCCCGGCATTGAAGAAAAACTACCAGACACTGATGTTGGCTTATGAGGAAAACCGCGAACAGCTTCCTATTGTAATCGATGGTTGGGAAGCATTGAATATGGCGCAAATGGAGTACATCGAAAAGAATCAGGAATACTTTAACATGATCGTGAACTATGAAAAGGAATTGGAAAAATAGTTTTTTCCTCACAACGATGCTGCTAGCCCTAATAGCAGGGGTCGCGTCCTGTAGCAAAGGCCGAGAGCACGCAGAGCATGCTGATACATACACATGCCCGATGCACCCTACGGTCATTTCTGACAAACCTGGAACTTGTCCCGTCTGCGGAATGGACCTTGTACGAAAAGCCCGGGCTGGTGAGGAGGTTGAAATTACGGAAGATCTCTCAAAACTGATCAAGTCCCCTAATGAAACAGTTATTGCTGCGATTAAAACAATCAAAGGCGAATACAAATCAATGCCTGTTTCTACAGAAGCACAAGGTATAGTCACTTACGATACGCGAAACATTTATACAATTCCGGCACGGATCGGTGGACGGCTTGAAAAGGTATTTATCAAATATGCTTTCCAGCAAGTAAGAAAGGGAGAAAAGGTTGCAGAGATTTACAGCCCGGAACTGGTAACGGCACAGCGAGAATTGGTGTTCTTACGAGAACACGATTCGAAGAACGAGGCACTTATACAAAGCGCGAAAGAGCGTCTCAAACTACTTGGTGCAACGGATGCACAAATCAACGATTTGATTCAAAGCAAAGAACCGAAGAATACATTTGCTATTTATAGTCCTTATAACGGTTATATAATTTTCAACTCTCAACAAACGCCTGTCGCTCCAATGACAGCACAAACCGCCTCGTCATCCGCTGGAGCAATGAGTGACGGAATGGGCGGAAGTACAAGTACCTCATCTGCGGCCGCCTCGATTCCTTCTGGAGCAAGCGCCAGTGACGCGCTGGTTCGGGAGGGAAGCTATGTGTCTTCTGGCCAGACGCTCTTTAGGGTTGTCAATCCTTCAGCACTCCGAGTTGAATTGAACATTGCTTCTACATTGACTGGCATCGTAAAAAAAGGTGGCAGAGTTATTCTTGACTTTGGCGATCAGCACAGTGAAGACGGTACAATTGATTTTGTTCAACCCTTCTTCAATGAAGGCCAGGAATTTCTCACGGTAAGAGTTTACACGAAAAACACCGATCGCCTGCATATCGGTCATTTGGTCAAGGCCGTGATCGAAAGTAGCGCAATTGAAGCTTTATGGGTACCGAGGGAAGCCGTACTTCATCTTGGCGTTGATGATGTCGTCTTTATCAAAGAGAAGGGCGTCTTCAAACCGAAGAAAGTAGTGACTGGCATCCGTACCGAAAATCAAATAGAAATCAAGCATGGCGTTTCGCCTTCGGATGAGATTGCCAGCAATAGTCAATACTTAGTCGATAGCGAAAGCTTCATCAAAACAAATAAATAAGATGAAAAGCGTTTTTATCATATCAGTGATTGCCGCAACACTCTTCGCTTGTTCACGGGGAAAGCAGGCAGATGAACATGCAGGTCATGACCAAGTAAAAGAAAGCACGGATGCAAAATATACTTGTCCAATGCATCCAAATGTGGTGCAAGATGGACCCGGTAAATGCCCCGTGTGCGGAATGGATCTCGTACGAAAAACTGCCAACACCACTGCAGGGACAGATGACTTAATGCTTTCTAACAGCCAGATAAAACTTGCAAACATTACAACCCAACAGGTATCCGTTCAACCCATTGGTCAAACAGTTGTGGTTAACGGCAAGCTTGTGGAAAATGAAGACCTTTCACAGGTGATTAGCAGTAGGGCTGCGGGAAGAATTGAAAAACTCTTTGTCAAAGAAACTGGACGCACAATTCAAAAAGGAGCGCCTCTTTACGAATTGTATAGCGAAACGCTGCTTATCCTTCAACGTGAATTCCTATTGGCTAAAGAGCAGTACGACGCGCTCGGTTCAACTGAGACCAGGTACAAATCATTTCTCGATGCGGCGCGAAGGAAGTTAATGCTATATGGACTTTCCGATTCTCAGGTTGAAGATCTAACAAAGAATAAGAATGCTCAGAACCGAATCACATTCCTCTCTCCTACTTCCGGCATAGTAACAGAGATTTCAGTGTCCGAAGGACAGTACGTTCCGGAAGGTGGAGCATTAATCCGCATTGAGGACACATCCAACCTTTGGCTCGAAGCGGAACTCTATCCAAATGAAGCCACGCTTGCAAAAGTTGGTGATAAGATTAAGGTCAGGGTAAGCGGTTTCGAGAATCAACCAGTTGACGCGACAGTGACTTTTTTCAGTCCTGAGTTTCGTGCCAATACGCAAATTATGTCAATGAGGGCTTCAATCTCAAACCCAGGGCTTGTATTCAAGCCAGGGATGCAGGCTCAAGTATTCTTCAGCCACTCAAGTAAGAAAGCGTTGTCACTTCCGGTTGACGCCGTAATACGTGACGGCAAGGGAACGCACGTCTATGTGCAAAGAGGGCATAACACGTTCAGGCCACAAATGGTGAAGACAGGCATTGAAGACTTTGAGAAAGTTGAAATCACCGAAGGACTAATTGAAGGTGATACGGTTGCGGTAACTGGTGCTTACCTCTTGTATAGTGAAATCATCTTGAAAAAAGGAACAGACCCGATGGCAGGACATAATCATTAACATATGAAAGAATGTTGCAAGGACGCGTTGAAAAGCCACCAACATGGCAAAAGTGGAAGTCGAGAGCCCGATACGTCTTGGTTATTGTGCTCTTGCTTTTTATCACATGGAATCAATTTAGCTAATAATAACCTTAAACATGAATACAATGAAAATCAGATCAATGTTTTACTCACTGCTATTAAGTGCAGCAGCATTCACTTTTCTGGCAAATTGTTCGGGAAACAAAAAGGAGGATGATCACACTGGACATGACGACCACGCGACTAAAGACTCTACGCAACATCCTTCGGAATCAACCGCAGCTGCGGAAGCCAGTGAACCACAATTCCAGGTTGACGCAAGCTTCCAAAATCAGCTTGCAAGCGTCTTCACCTCCTATGTTGAATTGAAAGATGCGTTTGTTGCCTCTGACGCAAACAAAGTTAAAGACGAAGCGAAACAAACTGATGAAGCATTGGCAAAAGTGGACATGAAGCTTTTGTCCGGTGCAGCGCATAACGATTGGATGAATTATCTGTCGCCTATACAAAGCTCATTGAAAGAAATTCAGGCAAGCACAGACATCGAAGCTCAAAGAAAAGCCTTAAGCGACCTGTCTGATAATCTGTATAAAAGTGTAAAAGCGTTCGGTCTTGGTGGCAAAGAAGCTTTCTATGATTACTGCCCTATGGCATTCAATAATAAGGGCGCTTACTGGCTGAGTGATCAGCAGCAAATCCGGAATCCTTATTTCGGTGATAAGATGCTTACCTGCGGGGAAGTAAAGGAGAAATTGAAGTAACAAACTAATATGAAACGCAGAGACTTCATAAAGCGGTCTACATTATCTGCTCTTACAGCCTGGGCGGGATCATCACTAGTCCTGAATGCTTGCCACACAGAGGAAGACATGATAGGGGAGCCAAACTGGATTGTTGAAGGTTCGTTTGACCGGCCTCTAATAATTCCTGCTGTCAGTAATGGAGGTGCATCATTGAACGCTCAGTTCAGTGTTGCTGAATTATTGAAGGGTCGATCAAGCACAACACTTTCCTATGCGAACGGTATCTTGGGCCCAACTATAAAGGCAAATGCAGGCGAAACCGTAAACGTGTCGCTGCAGAATAGTCTTTCAGAAGAAACAAATATTCATTGGCATGGATTAATCCTGCCTGACAATATGGATGGCCATCCAAAGGATGTTGCGTTGCCTGGTGGGTCGTTGAACTATTCACTGCCCATCATACAACGCGCGGGAACGTATTGGTATCACCCTCATCCACATGGACTCACTGCGAAGCAAGTCTTTATGGGGCTTGCAGGTATGTTCATTGTACACGATTCGGAAGAAGCTGCCCTGAATTTACCGTCCGGCGAATTTGAAGTACCAATCATTCTTCAGGACAAACACTTTGAAGGGAACAATCTAGAATACTCACCGAATGATGATGAGATCATGACCGGTTACCTCGGTGAACAGATATTGGTAAACGGACAACACGCTCCATTTCTCAATGTCGCATCAACGTGGTATAGGCTGCGCATCATTAACGGCTCTACAGCCAGAGTGTATAATCTGGGGTTGACAGGAGGAAAGGAAATGATCATTATCGGATCAGATGGAGGACTGCTGGCATCACCTGAAACTGTTTCGAGTATTCTTCTTTCGCCAGGGGAACGTATAGATGTGCTTATTGACTTCTCGGACCTTGCAGTCGGTAAGGAAATCTACCTCGTCAGCAATAAGTTCAGCGAGTACAATGTGCAAGGAAGGCAGAGTTTTACTTTAATGAAATTTAAAGTTGACAAAACGGCGAACTCGAACTTCACCTTGTCTTCAACGCTGTCTAGTATTATTCCTCTAAATCCAAGTCAATCGGTAAAAACCCGGACCTTCGACATCGCTCAGACAGTTGGCGGTGAAGGTGGACATGGGGGACTGGGAAGACATTCGATCAATGGAAAAATATTTGAAATGGAGCATGTCGATGAAACAGTTTCTGCTGGGACAACGGAGATCTGGGAATTCGACAATCTCGAAGGTGAAGAGATTCACCCGATGCACATTCACGGAGTTCAGTTCCAGGTATTGGAAAGAATTGGCGGCAGAAACAAAGTTATCGCATCGGAGAAAGGTTGGAAGGATACGATTCTTCTGATGCCTGGCGAGAAAGTCAGATTAATTATGACATTCCCTGACTACACTGGCGTCTACGTATTTCATTGTCACAATCTTGAACACGAAGACGATGGCATGATGCTCAATTATAAAATAATCTAAACACCGAAAAATAAAACGGCTATGAAAAAAACAATGATAATTGCTTTTGCTGCTCTGGTCAGCTTAGGATCTTATGCGCAACATGATCATGCTGCCCACGCTAACAGCAAAGATCAGGCACAAGGACATGTAATGTTCAAAGAGGAAAAAGTCGGAGCAGCATATGCGCACTATGTTCACCTGAAGGACGCACTTGTAGCTTCCAAATCTGACGAAGCAAAAAAGGCCGCATCAGAATTGCAAAAGTCTTTGACTTCCTTGGACAACTCCAAAAAAGCAAGGGAATCTGCATCTAAGATTGCAGCCGCAATTAACCTCGAGGACCAACGGAAGGAATTCTCAACACTTAGCAATGAAATAACATTGCTGGTAAAAGCCTCGAAGCTATCAATGGGATCTATCTATCTGGAGTACTGCCCTATGGCCAATAATAACGAGGGCGCTTATTGGCTTTCAAACGAAAAGGAAATTAAAAATCCATACTTCGGTGATGCCATGCTCAAGTGCGGATCAGTGAAAGAGACAATTCAATGATAATGAAGATCGATGAAGAAGAGCGGGGCCAACAAAACAGCTAAGAAACAAGCGAAAAAGAAAAGCAAGGTAGAGGAATGGCTTATTAACATTCTTGCAATTGTCTTTCTGGGTGCTGGCTTTTTAGTTATTGCATATATGTCAACTCGAATGGGGAGCGGGCACGTCAAAGACGAAGACGAGTACCGTGCCTCACTCCCGCCACAGGAGGATACCATAGCTCACAACAAGGTTTGCATGGTTGATGATATTTATCAAGGCGACTACCCTACTCTTCCGCTCGCTCTTTTTAACAAAACCTACTATGGCTGTGATGTAAGGGCAACGCAAGATCTCGTGAGTAAGAAAGAATTCAGGGTTGCCATTGATCCTGTCACAAAACGAAAAATTGACAAGGCGTCTGCAGTCATAGGGCTACATCCAAAAAGGGATGGTAAGGTGCTATACTTTGAAACGAAAGAAACATTTACACAATACCTGCACAGTCCGTCGCGTGAAACATCAAAGGAAACATATCACTAAGAACATTAAAAAAATAACCAATTAACCATGAGGTATCTGCTTTCAATTCTTATTGGATTGGCCTTTTTAATATCGGCTTGCCAGTGCCAGAAGGAAAATAACGCTCATGAGCACAAGGGCGAAGTCCCCGCTGACACAATTAAGAAGAGCATCCCGAGGGAAGTACATTCACAAATTGGTCGTGTCCATTTTATGATGAAGTATCATGCCCCGGCAGTCCGTGGAAGAACTGTTTGGGGTGGTCTTGTTCCTTATGACGAAGTGTGGGTAACCGGTGCGCATTCCGCAACCTCGCTTGAGTTCGACAAAGACATTAAGATCAACGATACTAAAGTGCCTGCTGGCAAATATGCCTTTTTCACCATTCCGGGAAAAGAGCGATGGACATTGATTATCAATAAAAATTGGAAGCAGCATCTGACCGATGACTACAATGCAAAAGACGATGTAGTCCGAATTGAAGTAACTCCGGAAGCACTGCAAGAAACACAGGAAAGATTAAAGTACAGCATTTCTCAGTTAGCCGACTCCAACGCTGCCATCAGTATGAGCTGGGAGAAAGTGAAAGTGAAATTACACATTCAACTCAATTAAATATTATGACTAAGGAATCTAATCAACAATACACCTGCCCTATGCATCCCGAGGTTATCAAGGATGTTCCAGGAAAATGCCCTAAGTGCGGAATGAATCTCGTTCCGGTAAAGCAGCCAGAGAAAGATGAGACGAAACACGACCATGGGGCGCATGATCACCTGTCGCAAATGCCCAAAACTGAAATGCATGGACATGAGCATAAAGACTCCGGTGGGCATGCGCATCACGCAGGCATGATTGATGACTTCAAAAAGAGGTTTTACATAGTGCTCGCATTGACTCTACCTATTATGGCGCTTTCTCCAATGATTCAGCATTGGTTAAATGTTAATTGGTCATTTCCGGGCTCCGGCTATGTTCTCCTTGCACTTTCAACGGTCGTGTTTTTCTACGGTGGGTGGCCGTTTCTTCAAGGATTGGTGAATGAAATTAAATCGCGAGCGTTAGGAATGATGACCCTTGTGGCTGTTGCGATAACCGTTGCGTATGTCTATAGCGTTGCGGTTGTTCTCGGTCTTGAAGGAATGGACTTCTTCTGGGAACTCGCTACGCTGATCTTAATCATGCTCCTGGGCCATTGGATTGAAATGAAGTCGATCATGAGCGCCTCCAGGGAGTTGGAATTGCTTGTTCAACTGATGCCTGCAGATGCTCATTTGTTCCATGATGATCATATCATGGATGTAAAGACTGACTCACTAAAAACAGGAGACGTGATCCTTGTAAAGCCGGGTGAAAAGATTGCTGCCGATGGTGAAATAATGGAGGGCAAAAGTTTTCTTAATGAATCAATGCTAACAGGTGAATCAAAACCTTCTGGAAAAGATAAAGGTGATAAGGTAATAGCCGGGTCTATAAATGGAGAAGGATCATTAAAAATAAAAGTTACCCATGGAACCAAAGATTCGTATTTAGCGCAGGTGATTAAACTTGTTCAGGATGCGCAAAATGCGAAGTCACGTACTCAGCTTCTTGCTGACAATGCTGCAAAATGGCTAACCATCATTGCGCTGACTTCTGGCACTTTAACTTTTATAGTTTGGCTTGCCTTGGGCAAGGACCTGGCTTTCGCCATGGAACGAATGGTAACGGTAATCGTAATATGTTGTCCGCACGCTCTTGGACTTGCGGTACCATTAGTAGTTGCCCACTCGACAGCGATCTCGGCTAAAAGCGGCTTGCTAATCAAAGACAGAACGGCTTTTGAAAATTCCCGAAAGATCACGACACTGGTTTTCGACAAAACCGGTACGCTCACGCTTGGCGAATTCAATGTAATTCATTTTGAATCACTGAATCCAAAATTTACTAAAGAAGAAATATTATCGCTTGCGGCAGCGCTTGAACAGAACTCAGAACACCCCATCGCTACTGGCATTACGAGGAAATCGAAAGAGTTGAATCAGCAACTTCCATCCTTGAAAGATTTTAAAGCAATTACAGGAAAGGGAATTCAGGCGAGGGTCAACGGAAAAGATGTTAAAGTTGTGAGCCCTGGGTTTTTAAAAGAAAATAATCTCACTGTTAATATTTCCTCCTCAAAGGCCGAAACAACTGTTTTCATAGTAGTTGATAATTCAGTAGCTGGATTAGTTGCCCTAGCGGACGAGATAAGACCTGAATCATCGGAAGCTATTCAAATACTTCACACACAAAAAATCAAAACACTTCTTCTGACCGGAGATAATAAGGAAGTAGCCAAAACTGTAAGTGATTCACTCAAAATGGATGGGTTTATTGCTGAAGTTCTCCCGCACCAAAAATTAGAAAAGATCAAAGAGCTGCAAGCTAAAGGCGAATTTGTTGCAATGACAGGAGATGGCGTAAATGATGCGCCCGCCCTCGCTCAGGCTGATGTGGGAATTGCTGTTGGATCAGGATCTGACATCGCTGCAGAAACTGCAGATATAGTACTAGTCAATAGCAATCCGAAAGATGTTGCTAACCTTATTCTTTTTGGAAAAGCAACTTACAGAAAAATGATGCAAAACCTCGGTTGGGCCACAGGCTATAATGTGTTTGCGCTTCCATTGGCTGCAGGAATTCTGTACAACGCCGGGGTCGTGCTTACACCAGCGATGGGTGCTGTACTCATGAGTGTAAGTACTATTGTGGTGGCAATAAATGCGCAAATGCTAAAAATCAAGCAATAGTCGTGAGCACTATTTCAAACCAATTAAAAATATACAACGATCTATTTATGATTTATGGATCCGGTCTGTCTACTAAGATCCATTCAAATCATGCCCTCAAAATTATTATTTCCACAGAACTATTTTCAGTTTTGCAAGGGCACAAAATAATAAAGGCTAAAGGAGTAATAATAAAGTCAAATGCATTTCATGAAATCAAAAGCGACAGCTTGCTAAGCATATCAATTTTTATAGATCCGGAAACCGATATTGGAAAACAAATTAGTAGTCTTTTCAATAAGGCTACAGTATTAAAACTAAAAAACGAAACTTCAAACGAGCTCCTTAACTTTCTAAGTAATTCATTAGAGAACCATTTTACGGAAGCAGAGATAAAAAATGTTTTCGCGAAGACACTGGTGGATCACGATATCTCGCACATCCATAGTTTAGTTATTGATCAAAGAATAGAACAAGTACTCAACCATATCAAATGTTCTTCCAATTATGACGTCAAATTTGTAGACCTCTTAAATTTGAGTTCGTTATCCGAAAGCCGGCTCATACATCTATTTAAAAAAGAAATAGGAATCACCATAAGAAAGTATATTCTCTGGTGTCGAATAAACTTGGCACTGAAAGCCATAGCAACAAACAAAACTTTAAAAATGTCGGCTGAACAAGCGGGGTTTACCGATGCGGCCCATTTTAATAGAACATTCGTTTCAATGTTTGGGATTAATCCATCCATATTGTTGTTCAAATAAGCTCTTCAATTCCCCACTGTTGCCTTAGAACCCCACTCAATACCCCAAACCTTTCTTCAATCATGTCGAATTGTATGTGCCTGCTACGATGCTTGTACGTAGCTGCTATTTATTAGAGTGAATCCTTTAGGCACAAAGGTTGACATGTTTTGTAAGCAACAATTATTTATAATTAAAATTCTATAAAAATGAAATCAATTTTAATATACCCGCTTCTGCTTTTGTGTGGAGTTGCATTTGTGGCGTGTGACGATGATGAAGGATTAGAAACGCAAGATCACGATGCCAATGAAATGATGTCAATATTGCACGACATGAGTGAAGAAATGAATGCCATGCAAATGACCGGTGATCCTGATCATGACTTTGCTATGATGATGAGAATGCATCATCAAGGAGCGATCAATATGGGAAACAAAGAGATCGAAAAAGGTGATGATGATGCGATTAAAAGCATGGCGCAAACCATGATCAATATGCAACAATCGGAAATTCAAGAATTGCAAGTATTTCTTGACAGTCACACAGTCGCTCATTCACCAGAAGGGGAAATGTGGGATATGGAAGCGATGGAGGCTATGGAACGAATGGATAGAAATGCAGACCTAGAGGTTCTTACAGGTGATCCGGATCACGATTTTGCCATACTGATGATAGATCACCATCAAAGTGCTATGGACATCTCCCAATCACTTTTGCATCATGGCCATCATGAGGACCTAAAAGAAATGGCAAAGAAAATGATCGAAGATCAGTCTAAAGAGATCAAGGATTTACAAAATTGGCTGTTGGAAAATAAAAATTACTAACACCATGAAAGCAAGAATATTAGCTCATTCATTGATTATCGTTGGTCTCTCATCCGCGTTTACTCCAATACAAGACGATCTTCATCAGGCAATGACAAAGATGATGGAGAAAATGAAATCGATGAAAATGACCGGTAATCCGGACCATGATTTTGCAATCATGATGGCGGAACATCATCAGGGATCAATTGATGCGGCTGAGATAGTTTCCAAAACCGGAAAGGATCGAAAAATAAAAGGTCTTGCGCAAAGTATTCTTGATAAACAACCTGGTGAACAAAAGCAGCTTCGGGCGCATAAAAGTGCTGATGATGATCACTCAGCGCATGCGGCAAATGAAAATACAACGCAGACAAATCCGGTTTCAGTTCACAAATTAAACAAGTAATGAATGAAATGGAATCGAGCATGAGAAACATGAAGATGACAAATAATATTGACCATGACTTTGCTACAATGATGATTCCTCATCATGAGTCAGCCATTGACATGGCAGAGGCGATATTAAAGCATGGAAAAGATCAGGAAATAAAATCAATTGCTGAAAAGATAAAAGCCGATTCGCAAAAGGAAATAGGAGAATTTAAAGACTGGCTCACTCAGCATAAATAAATAATTACTAAGCCCTTAAGGTATGGAGCATTCACATAAAGCAATGGAACATTCAAAGGAGAATATGCACAGCAAGCATTACAAAGTGCTTGCGGTAATGGGAATTCTGTCTTTCATATGCATGTACATATTAATGTACTCAATGACGGATACAATCAAAAATGTTTTCCCAAATGTAAATCAATTCTATATGGCAGGTCTAATGGCTATGCCGATGATCATAATAGAAATTGTCCTAATGAGGCATATGTACGTGAATAAAAAGCTTAACGTGGTGATTATTGGATTCAGCAGTACTGCGTTAATTGCTTTCTATATGTTAATAAGGCAGCAAACCGGTGTTTCCGACAGGCAATTTTTGAGATCAATGATCCCGCATCACTCAGGAGCAATTCTGATGTGTGAAAAGGCAGACATTCAAGATCCTGAAATCAAAAAATTATGTGAAGAAATTATTGCCAGTCAGCAACGAGAAATTGACCAAATGAAAACAAAACTTCAGGAGTTAGATAATAGGAAGGACTCGAAAACTGCAACAAATTAGTTTGAAAAACTATAAATATCCACCTAAACCAAAAACAACATGAGCCACGAAAGTATGCAAAACTGTATCGATGCATGTGTAACATGCGCGATTGAATGTGAACACTGTGCGACTGAATGCCTGCACGAAAAGGATGTTGAAATGATGATTCATTGTATTGAGCTTGACAGACAATGTGCTTCTGTTTGCAGATCCGCAGCGGAGTTAATGTCCGTTGGGGGCGACTATGCCTCTTTACTTTGTAATTCTTGTGCCGAAATCTGTGATGCCTGTGCAACTGAATGTGAAAAACATGAAGCTGAACACTGCCAGCGTTGCGCTGAGAAGTGCCGAAGTTGTGCTGAGGAATGCAGAAAAATGGCAGCTGAACACGTATAACATTAAATCCCTTGCAGGTCAAATCTGCAAGGGTTGTTTTTTATTAATCAAATGAAAACGAAATTCTACCTCATAAGTGTTTTTATTTTATCATTTTACGTTTGTGGGTTTGCTCAGCACGAGCACCATCAAATGAAAAAAGACACGACAAGAGGATCCGACAACATGGATCACTCGGGCAATGCAAATATGAACCATTCAATGGATTCCACCATTATGCCACCCATGAGTCATTCTTTCTCGCTTAACCTCCCAATGACCAGAAATGGCTCTGGAACTGGATGGCTTCCAGATACCTCACCGATGTACGGCTACATGTTGCATTCTAAAAAATGGATGTACATGTTTCACGGAAATATCTTCATCCGATACAATAGCCAGGACGTTAGTGATAAGGGGTCGCGTGGTGATTCAAAAGTTGATGCACCAAACTGGTTCATGGCGATGGGCCAGCGCAAGGTGGGTATGAAAGGGTTACTTCACTTTAACGCCATGCTTTCGTTAGATCCAATCTTCGGAGGGAACGGGTATCCGTTACTCTTCCAAACCGGTGAAAGCTACAACGGCAAGCCTTTGATCGACCGTCAACATCCACATGATTTATTTTCAGAACTCTCAGTAGCCTACACACAATCATTTACTAAAGATTTTGACGCATTTATATATTTTGGATACCCAGGGGAACCTGCGCTAGGGCCCGTCGCCTTTATGCACAGGCCCTCGAGCCTGAACATTCCAGACGCGACACTAGGTCACCACTGGTCGGATGCAACCCACATCACCTTCGGAGTTGGTACCCTAGGATTCAGATACAAAATATTCAAGCTTGAAGGTTCGCTCTTTACTGGACGAGAACCAGACGAACACCGTTACGGTTTTGACACACCAAAATTTGATTCCTATTCCTATCGCCTTACTGTTAATCCTTGCAGAAGTTTATCCATGCAAGTTTCACACGGATTTATCAACAGTCCGGAGGCACTTAAACCAGAGGAAGACATAAACAGAACAACTGCTTCAATTACACATTCGTTGTCATTGACTGGCGAAAACCATTATTTGACATCCGCATTTGTGTGGGGTTACAACGACGCGGGTGAAAATCATAAAGAGAATTCTTTTACACTTGAGTCCAATCTCCAATTGGACAGACTTGCAATATACGGACGATACGAAAACATAGAGAAATCAGCCGAAGAGCTCGCAGTAGAGGATCTGTTTGAAGAACATAAACTTTTTAAAGTGAATGCAATCACGGTTGGTTTAAACTACACTATCTTAAGGCAGTTTAAAACCAACTTGGCGCTAGGAGCGCAGGGAAGTTTGTACTCCTACACGTCAGATTTGAACCCAATCTATGGAAAAAATCCGATGTCGGCTGAAATATATTTAAGAATTAGTCCGACGCTTATGAAAATGTCGAAAATGAAAATGTAAAATGAAAACAGAATCATATCTCGTTGAAGGAATGACCTGCTCAGGATGCGAAAGGACTGTGTCGAAAGTCGTTTCTAATATTGATGGAGTCGCCAAAGCAAAGGCAGATCTACGTTCATCCACAGTATCCGTTGAGTATGACCCTTCAAAAGTTACGATTGACAAGATAAAAGAGGCCGTTAACAAAGTCGGTTACAAATTCGTTGGAGAAAGGCCAGTAAACGGGCAGCGAGAAAGTAGCGATGAAGCTATTTCTTGAACCTGGATTTGATCTCTAAGTCTTACCTTTGATGTTGAGATCACCGGTCTTCATCTGATTATGGATAGATTCAATTTCCTCAATCGTTTCACCCTATACGTGAAGATGACTATAACTTACTCACCGCAAAATTGCGGACAAAACAATTTCAGAAAGGCGATCATGTTGTCAAACAAGGGCAAATACAGCGCGAATTATATTTTGTTAAATCGGGTGTACAGATGTGTCACATCGACACAGATGAGAAAAGTCATGTCCTAGCATTTACATACCATCCGAATCTCGTATCATTACCAGAATCGTTTTCGTTTCAATTACCATCTAAATATTTTCTCACTTGCATAACTGACACGGAATTTGACTGTTTAAGATTTGACGATCTGCAGGACATTTACAAACAATCGCAAGACGTTGAAAGATTGTTTAGAAAGATAAATGAAAAATTACTGAGCGGATTTCTAAACCAATACATTGAACTAAGGACGCTCTCAATGGCTAAACGATTCAAGATTTTCTGCGCGAGAAGTCCTCACCTACTCCGGCAAGTGCCTCATAAGTACATCGCGTCTTACCTAGACATTGACGTCACCAACTTCAGCAAGTTATTCAACAAGATCAAGATTTGAAATCTTGGTATTGACCAACTTTTGTTAACGGAAAGATTCAGAGCTTTGCATTACAAACAATTGCAACATGACTTCCGCACATATACTTTATATCCCCACAATTTTTCTGCTTGGGTTTCTGACCGGTTCACTAGCTGGAAAGGGTTTCAATAGTTCCAACAACCCGGCAAACGATTCCCGTATCACAGGAAAGGTTTTGTTGAACTCTTTTGTGATCTTTGCTATTGTATTTATCGGGACTCACTTTTTTGATATACCAAGGTCCTCCAAGGCAGTAACTAAAGCTTTAAATGGCCGTGAGATCTTTGACAAGAAACCATCGTACACCAGTGACGAGGTGTATGCACGGATAGAAAGTTTTCCTGAAAATGGCCGTCTGCTTTATCAACAGTTTACTTATACAATCGACATTCTCTTTCCAATAACTTTATTCGTGTTCCTTTTTTTACTGTCACGCTTTGTGATTAAAAGAATGGCCTTATCCAAGACGTCACAAATTGTTCTAATGGCGGTACCCGTCTTATGGCTAAGCATGGACTTCATCGAAAACACCATCATATTTAATCTTTTAAATAACTTCCCGGTCAAAAACCATGCATTGGCTGGCTCCCTGGGATACATTACAATAATAAAGTTTGCTTTGCTGCTCCTGTCAATCCTCGCTCCGATTTTGATGATAACACTTCATAATACGCGCAGACGTCTCAGTACAAATCAGTAAATTATACGGTTAAATCGTGTCATCTATGATTACAATGAATCCGCGTTTGAGCAAGCTGATGCTTACAACCCACATTACATTTTCGGTTGGATGGATCGGAACAATTGCGGCATTTCTTGCATTGTCAATAGTTGGTCTTATTGGTAACGATCAGACCATCCGGGCCTGCTACATCGCGATGGAAGTTGTGGCTTGGTTTATAATAGTGCCTTTTTGCTTTGCAGCCCTCCTAACCGGATTGATTCAAGCATTGGGAACACACTGGGGGCTATTCAAACATTGGTGGATTCTTGTTAAGCTCATACTCACGGTCATTGCCACACTCATACTGATGTTGCACATACAACCGATCAGTTATTTGGCAGACGTTGCTACTCAAAAAGTCCTTGCTTCCAATGAACTTAGCAATCTTCGAATTCGGATCATCGCAGATGCAGCCGCAGCCATTTTGGTATTGGTAGCGATAACAACTGTTTCAGTTTACAAACCATGGGGTAAAATTCAATTCGGTGTTTCACTTCCCGGTTTCAAAGCCACGACTAAAAAGCCGCTGGGGAAATACTTGTTGATCGGCTTCGCGATCGCTATGATTCTTTTTATTTTGCTTCACCTCATGACTGGTGGGATGCATCACTAGCTATATTATGCAACCCCTCTAAACACATTGGGAGAATATAAATCAATTCAAATGAAAAAAAGAAGGATGAAATGCCGGCATCATCAAACGGAAAAATACTTGCCAAGTCAAAAGGTCATTCGCTGAATTCTAATCGCGTTTAATATTGCCAACAAAGCAACTCCGACGTCCGCAAATACTGCCTCCCACATTGAAGCAAGGCCCCAAGCTCCCAGCGCCATTACGATGATTTTAATTCCAAAGGCCAGTCCAATATTTTGCCAAACAATACTATTCGTTGCTTTCCCTATTTTTATAGCTGTAACAATTTTAGAAGGTTGATCTGTTTGAATGACCACGTCGGCGGTTTCTATCGCCGCATCACTTCCAAGACCTCCCATGGCAATTCCAACATCACTGATCGCCAGGACAGGGGCGTCGTTAATGCCATCGCCAACAAACGCCAGTGCCTCCTTTTTTCCTTTCTTAATCTCTTTAACTTTTTCAACCTTATTCTCAGGCAGGAGATTTCCATACGCGCTGTCGATGTCCAGTTCTTTGGCAACTTTATCGACTACTTCCTGCTTATCCCCACTTAACATAACTGTTTTAATTCCGAGAGCATGCATTGATGAAATAGCTTGTCTTGCATCTTCCTTGATTTCATCTGAAATGGTAATAAATCCGGCGAGTTTCTTATCCACCGCAACAATTACTATCGTATCATCGACATTCAAAATCTCAGCATCTAAAATCACACCGAACTTCGTCAGCAAATTTACATTGCCAGCTAAAACCTCTTTTCCACTAACAACACCCCTAAGGCCATGCCCTTTTATTTCTTCTAAATTTTGCACAGTCAGTTTTGTATCACCTGCATGCTCGACGACTGCCTTTGCAATAGGATGCGTAGATTTTGCTTCCATTGCCGATACGAACGGAACCCACTCATGTTCAGGCAGTCCTTTGGCTACGACCCGTTGAACTTTGAATACGCCTTTCGTTAATGTGCCAGTCTTGTCCATCACAACGGTACCGACACGCGTCATCCTGTCAAGGTAGCTGGATCCTTTAAAGAGAATTCCGTTCCTCGATCCCGCTCCAATTCCGCCAAAATATCCAAGCGGTATTGCAACGACGAGCGCACATGGGCACGAGATTACAAGAAAAATCAAAGCCCTATATAGCCATTGGTTGAAATCATAATCCTCAACGAAGAGGTAAGGGATAAATGTTAGAGCAACTGCCAGAATCACGACAATAGGTGTATATACTTTCGCAAATCTCCTAATGAAAAGTTCGGTTTTTGCTTTTCGACCTTGAGCATTTTGTACAAGTGTAAGAATTCGGGCAAGTGAGCTATCATTAAACAGCTTGGTGACCTGCAACTCCACAACCTTGGCTTCATTAATCATTCCTGCCAAAACAGTTTCACCTTTCCCAATTGACGATGGTTTACTCTCACCGGTTAGGGCTGCAGTATTGAAAGAACTCCCTTCACCTAACATTTTTCCATCCAAAGGAACTCTTTCTCCAACCTTAACCTGTATTTTTTCATTAACTTTTACACTGGTTGGGTCAACTTCTGTAAATGTTCCATTTCTAAAAACACTAGCCGTGTCTGGTCTAACATCCAACAACGCTTTGATGCTTCGCTTGGCTTTATTCACAGCTGCACCTTGAAACAATTCACCGATTGCATAAAATAACATTACGGCGACACCTTCAGGATATTCTCCAATGTAGAAAGCTCCAATGGTAGCAATACTCATCAGAATGAATTCGGTAAAGATCTCGCCTCGAAGAGCAAGCTTTATTCCCTTGATGAGAACAGGCAACCCAACGGGCATGTATGCAATTGCATACCAAATAAAACGAGGTATATCTTTAAACCAGGCCGGCGTTAGAAAGTAATCCATAATTAGACCAACGCAAAGCAGAACAAGACCTGCGATTGCAGCAATCCACTCGTTATTAATCAGACTCTTTCGGAGTTTGTCATTTCTGTAAACTTTTTCGGCCTCCCTTTCAACACTGTAGTCGGCAGCTGTTTTGACGTCGTTTGTACTTGTATTTTCTTTTTCCATACCATTAAAGAATAAATACCATCCTAAGTCAGTACAACCAATGTAAATCCCGTGAATTAACCAAAAGATACTATTAATTGGACGATGACAAATCAAATTCGTCCGTGTGATAAGATGCATTTAAAGAGAAGGGCTACAAGAGCCCTTCATCAGCGAATGAATAATATGATTCACTGGTCATGATGATGTGATCTAAGACTTGAATGTCCAAAAGTTTACCACCGTCTCTTAACTTCTTCGTCAGATCAATGTCGGCCTGGCTTGCTTGCAACGAACCTGACGGATGATTATGCGCAAGGATAATTCCACTTGCAGCGGCTTTCAGCGCACATCCGAAAATAAGTTTTGGATCAGCAACTGTGCCAGCAATTCCTCCTTGAGAAACTGTGAAAATTCCGATTACTTTATTGTAGCGGTTGAGTAGCATGACTTTAAATTCTTCCTGAAGTTCAATCACATCATCATTCCAAAATTGCCGGAAAATATTTTCAGCATCTCTAGATGATGAAATCTTAGGACGTAAAGAAACTTTTACTTTTGACTTGTACGAGAGCTGAATCTCTGATACTTCGAATAATGTTTTTTCATTTGTGCTTTCCATAATCATAAGAATTAAATTATGGTGCACCCCAAACGAAGGGTGGCAGGCTTGTCAAAAGGAAACGGAATAAATTTGAAACGAATACAAGGCCGAAGGCACATTGAATTTTATGCCGTAGTCTTTTGACAAGACTATGCACTTTGCAACCCAGAGTAGGTTAGCGCCAGAATTTATTCGTTGATGGATAACAAATGCAATATTGTAAGGGTGAAACGATTTAGCCTGTAAGGACACAGTAAAATAAATACCAGAACGCTGGTATTGCTCTGCGATCAGATAAGATTTAATTTTGATCGACAATAAGGCAACGTTATTTGGTGAAATAATATGTCATGGGTAGTTTAGCCAAGGCCCATGGTGTTCAAAATGAGACTAGCATAATTATGTTTCACAGTTATTTTTATGAGGTAAACCTGCCTTAAGTTTTTTCTCGTCGCTCAGCCTATGGGATTCCTGTTAACGATCACTTCGCCTGATTTGATCGGATTGCCTATTAAATAACATCGTATACAATTAAACCCGTTACAATATGGCTACCGTTGAAGTTTGGATTCAATTAGAGAATCGCGCATGGGATACTATGCCCAACAATATCGATCGCATGACTGGCAAAACTGCTCAGGACATCACTGGAAAAGCAAGCAAAGATGTTGTTATATCTTCTCCTGGAACAGGAGTCACCAAAACTAGAAAAATGTTTGCCCCACTGCAGGATGGCAGCGGAAACATCATCGAAGCATTGATCTTCCGAAGATATAAAGCACCTGTGCAGGCAGACAAAAGCGATGCGTGGACAGTGCCCGCCGATCGCAAAGTAAATCCCTGGGATCTTAATGAACCCAATCCAACGGATAACGGTACAATGGGAACTATACCCGGTCCTGTAGTTGAATGTAATGTAGGTGATACGGTTATTGTACATTTCCGAAACCTCGACATGCGTCTCAACAAAAGCGTGAAAGCAAGAGGCCACAGTATTCATGTTCATGGATTTGTTTTTGAAGTTGAGCACGATGGTGCGTACCCCCTATCTCCTGCTGATCCTTCACAACCGATACCACTTAGCGAAAGAACAGCATGGAATGATGTAGGTGTTCCGGGACCCAATAAGATGGGCGACAGAGTTCCTCCCGGCGGTACGTTCACTTATACTTGGAAAACAGTAGGGTGGCCAAGTACAGCTGGTGTTTGGCTGTATCACGATCACTCCTTCTGCGATATGGAAAACATGGAATTGGGAGCGATAGGTATTGTTGTTATCCATAATCCCGAGGATACACAAAACGACTTTACGCTCACCAATGCCGATTTTCCTAGCACCGACCCTAATGGAAATCCAGTACAATTCATTTGCAGACCTTTTGACCCGGTGATAAAGGTAGATAAGAGCATCTTACACCAGGTGGGGATTCTAGATAAGGCGACACACGACCTGATTCCTCACACGCATGGCCATGAAGTTAAAGGAGGTGAAAAGAAACCGAATGATGCCGAATTGATCAAAATGGATTTTTTTGAGCCAGATATAACGAGAGTGGTAAAGCAAGGGGATTTATTGCTTCACCTGGGTCAGCGATTTGATGAGATAATTGGATTTTGCTTTCGTCGTTACAAGACGCCTCCTGTTAAGGCTCATTATCTCCAACTCTATCATGAAATGAAAAGCGCCCCCGGAATGTGTATCAATGGCAGAACTTATTTGGGAAATACACCAACTGTAATTGGTGGCGTAAATACTAAAATGAGATTTGGCGTAGTCGGAATGGGAACGGTAAACAGTTTTCACACATTCCACATTCATGGCCACCGATGGGTAATTCCTGGTCCCGATGGAAATAACCCAGGGGCTATCCAGTCAAGTCCTCAAGTAAAAGCAGTTTCGCAATTTGAGGATACTAGAGTATTTGGTCCTGCCAATTCATTTGTGTTTACCATTGATGGGGCCGCGGGAAGTTTTATGCGGGCGGGGGGTTCTGCTCCTAAGGATTCCAAAGGCGAATGGCATATGCACTGCCATGTATTAGATCACATGATGACCGGTATGATGGGATCTTTGTTGATAGTTGAAGGAGGAGACTTTGCATCAAGATTGCCGGTTGGCGAAGAATGCCCACCAGAGGATGTTACAACCCCAAATGTTGTAGCCCACATTGTCGATACAAAAGATTTCACCTTTAGTGTCCCAAGTAATTTACCGATTCATATGGGAGATACGATAAGATTTCAAAATAATGGAGCAGCTCCCCACTCTGTTGAATGGGATACGCCAGGTGCTCCAGCAGATTCGCCAGTTGTTCCCGCAGGTAGTTTTTGGGATGTTGTCATGAGTTCAATGGGAACTTTCAATTATCACTGCGGAGTGCATGGGCCTTCGATGGCTGGCTCTATTACAGTTGTTATGTGAAACAAAAACAAATACCTGGTAGCAACAAAATTGTCACCGGGTATTTGTTGTCCAGTCCTCTTTTCATTTTTTCATTTTCATTTCATTAATAAAATCATATTACTATGGCACTTGGAGATGGCATTCGTCGAAACATAAAAGATGTTGACCCCACGGAAAGAGCTCTTTTAAAAGATGCTTTTGTACAATTAAATAACAGATTTTTTGGAGGTGCTAGAACTGACACACCTCCCGGAGGGGTAAGCTGGTGGTTCAAGCAGGATGAAATTCATCAGGCAACGCACGTTCATAACGGACCTGAGTTCTTGCCGTGGCACCGGGAAATAGTGAACCGACTGGAAGAAATGCTAAGGCAAATAAACCCTCAACTTTCGTTGCATTATTGGGATTGGACTGAAAATCCAACCAACCTCCCCAATGCAAATCTAGGTGGTGGAAACACCGGAAATCTAGACCTTTTCACGAATACCTTTATGGGATATGGGGGCACAGCATTTAACTCTATCGGTGAACCCTGGCTAAGCGCGGGATATTATAATCCAAATGCCGCAAATAAAAGAGACGTTACAAACAATCCAGCAGATCCTCCGGGAAATGTGAGTCGAAATGTATCTGGCTCTCCCGCTACAGTTTCACAAGACAATGGCGTCATTAATTCTGGCGACTATGCAATAATGCGGGATCTGCTCGAGACTATCCATGATGCGATGCACGGATTTGTAAATATGGGTGGTCAGCATATATCATTCAGAGATCCATTTGTTTTTTTGTTGCATTCCAATGTTGACAGACTTTTTGCAATGTGGCAATTTAAAGACCCACAGGTCCGGTTGGATCCAGACACGATTTATGGGACAGAATCAAATCTGGATGTCACTGTTGGCTCTCATATTCAAAATGTAAATCATTACGTTGAGCCATGGTCAACGGGACATTCCGAGGATCAATTTGGAGTAGCCCACGTGACAAGGCCTTGGTCTGCGCCGGAAAATGAAGGTGAGCCGCACACATACAAGCATCTATCCGTTGTGACACCACCTTGCTATGATACGATTCAGCCTTCTGTGACATATGAAACTCTGAATGTCGATTTCGGCAATATCCCAGAAGGGCTCACATCCTTCAGAGCCGCAAGGATTAAAGTAGCCGCCTGTCACAAAATAAAATTCAAAATTACTCAAAACCCAACTGGAAATTTCGCGCTTACTCCTATGGGAACGGTGTTTACATTTGATCCGAATGTTACTGGGGCGTATGGAGACGCATTTGTTTGGATTCAGTTTACTGCCAACGGAACGGGCACACAAAATACAACGATCAAAGTACAGGCATTTGAAGATCTTGATCCAGCAAATCCCCAAAATATTGGAGCTGAACAAACCATCACGTTTACAGCTACGCCGATCGCACGCACTAATAATTCCATTGTAATGGTATTAGATCGTTCAGGAAGTATGTCTGCAAATGCAGGAGGAGCCAGCACAAGGTCAACCCTCATGAAAACTGCCGTTGGAGTATTTGCCACGTTGATGAGACCTACGGATGAAATCGGGATAGCCAGCTTTGATGATCAGGTCGCAACTTTATTACCTATGACCGTTCAAAGCTCGGGGTTAGTCCAAGTGATTACTCTTTTGGTAGGTAATGGTTTAGATCCGCGTGGGGCGACGGGGATAGGAATTGGAATTCAACAAGGTAACACAATACTGGCAGGGGCAAACGCCGCATTCAACAAGGCCATGTTAGTCTTGACGGATGGAAACGAGAATGTGCATCCCTACATCAATGAACTAGCACCAGGAACGATTAATACCAAAACCTACGCAATAGGCTTTGGCTTGCCAGCTGAAGTCAGCGCACCTGTACTCAATCAGATAACCAATAATACAAATGGTGATCTAATTGTGACTGGAAATATTACTACAGAAGAACAGCGGTTTTTATTGACGAAATATTTTGTTCAGGTTCTCAATGGAATTAATAATAATCAAATTATTCTTGACCCGCAGGGTAATTTAATGTGGGGAGCGGTTCACAAAATTCCGTTTATCGTGTCAGAAGCCGATGTTAGTTTGGAATGCATTGCACTTTGTCCGGTTCCATTATTATTGAGCTTTAAGTTGGAGACACCCGATGGTAAGGTTATCGATCCGTCTATGTCGGGTGTTGAACCTAACATTGAATATATAAATGGAGAGGAAGTAGCATTTTATCGAATTATGCTACCGGCTTTGCCAGCCAGCGCCGCAGGTAGCCATGGCGGTACTTGGAACGCAATCCTTCAGATCAAGACAAAGGGTGAAATCCAGCAGTTACTGAAAAATGAAAAAATTACGATAAGGGATTTGGCATCAAAAATCAGGAAGACACTTCCTTATAACTTTATGGCTCAATGTTACTCGAATTTGATTTTTACCGCAAAATCAATTCAAACGAGTTTCGAACCAGGCGCAATTATAAGAATTGAAGCATCGTTGAAAGAATATGATCTTCCCGTCGCAAGCCGAGCCAGTGTAACCGTATACATTACCAAACCAGATCTTGGTACTTCCACACTTGCGCTGAACGAGACACAACCCGGATTTTTTGAAGCAGAGTACAAAACGACTAGTAGTGGAAATTATTCATTCAGAGTAATCGCCAAGGGTGTTACAATAAAAGGCAAACCTTTCACGAGAGAAAAAACAATAACAGCAGGTGTATTTATTGGTGGCGATAAATATGATGATACTAATAGTATTTCTTCACTGATTGATTTGCTTCAAGAAAGAGACAAACGATTCTGTGAATTACTAAACTGTATTTTTTCCCATGGATTGTTAAATGAAAATTTTGAAAAACGACTTCGGGAAATAGGTATCGACTTGAATCACCTTAGAGAGTGCCTGAAGAAATATTGCTACCACCGAAAACAGCAAGAAGAAAAACCCCGAGGAATAGATTTCAGGAAAGCATTAGCCGACCCCAATGTAATCGCAGCATATGAAAAATTTGGTGCGGATTTCATTTTGAATGATGACACGTTTGGGTTTGCAAAACAACCAGGGATAAAACCCGAAAAGGATAAAAAAGGTAGATAATTTATGCGCCTAGTCTACGGCGAAACGAGTCGGTGAACTTGCTCACTGACTCGTTAGCTCCCGCCTATTCTAATTACAATATTTTTAACTAATTACAATTACTATGGCTCCAAAAACAGCAACCCACCACAAAGAAGTGAAAGACCACTCCAAAGAGAATGGCAAGCATCAGGAACTGAAATTAAAAGTCAGTAATCACCGGAGAATACTAAATTTTCTGAATGAAGCAACCCGACCTGAAGATTTGATGTATGAAAAAATGAACATGTCTCATGGCGAAGGAATGCATATTCAGGAACACAATTTTGAACAGCATAAAAAGAAACTTCTGGAATTTGATATTGCGGCGGAGATTATCAAATTAAGAGACCGTGAATACCCTCTTGGGTTTCGTAATTTAAAGGAATTAATAGAACTCAGGGCGTTTGACCCAAAACACCTTGATATATTATTTCATCACTTCAGCGATTTGTTTTATGGTAGCTGGTCAAACTTCGCAGTAGATATTCCACGCAGGGGGCCAGGCGGGTATGACGGAATCGTTCATGCGGCATTACTGCATACTGGTAAAGTTCTGTTTATAACTGCAGATGAAACTACACTATTATGGAACCCGGATGATGCAACACCAGCAACTTTTGAAGACCCCGTTAATCAACCTCATCAAATACCAAATGCCAGCGAAGGTTACTCTGTGCTATGCGGTGGTCATTCTTTTTTATCAGATGGAAGATTTATGGTTGTTGGCGGTGGCGGGTATGGTCCAAACAACAAAGCAAAATGGGGTTATAAATTTGACCCGACTACAAAAACGTGGTCAAGAACGGCAAACAGCATGTCTGATGACAGATGGTATCCAACAGTGCTGAAGTTGGGAGATCAAAGAATAGCCGACAGTCATGAATTGTTAGTTGTATGTGGCCACGGCGGTGGTGATATGGAAATATACAATGAGGCGTTGGATAGCTTTACTGAAATTACCTCGGGGGATAATAAACCTTTTCCCAGTTTATATCCGGGACTTCACTTGCTGCCAAATCATACAATATTTTATTCAAGAACGGGCTGGGCTTCTGCCGGCCCGGGTGGTGGTCCGTATACAGGAGACGACCAATCCGCCTATTTTGCGCTGACGGGAAGTAATACGGGAGTCTGGAATGATATAGCAGCGGTTACTCCCTCCATGCCAGACCGTTCAAAGGGAATGTCGGTAATGATATTGAGTAATACGGCACCCTATGTTCGCATTTTAGTAATGGGTGGTGCGGATCCTTCTAATAATAATACATATGAAATTATTGATGCCACATCTTTGTCCCCTTTTGCTAATTGGATTTCATCGACATTTCCGGACGGAGAGCACAGGAGCCTTTGCAGCGGTGTATTACTTCCTGATGGAACGGTGTTCGTTTGCGGCGGGATCAACAGAGTAAATTCTCCTTGCACTTTATTCAACCCGCAAACCAACACCTGGTCGCCTATGGATGAATTACCATCTATACGAGATTATCATTCTGCCGCATTATTACTTCCCAGCGGGCAGGTAATGATGGCCGGCTGGAACAATACCAAAATTGAAATTTATAGCCCGCCTTATTTATTCAAGGGAGCAAGGCCCGCAATTTCTGTAGCCCCCTCGTTAGTACACCACGGGCAAAGTTTTGTGATTGAGTCTCCCGATGCTGCCACAATAACAAAGGTTGTATTGGCAAGACCAATGGCAGTAACACACCAAACAGATACTGAGCAAAGAATATTGGAGATGCCTTATATACATGACCACGCCAGGCCCGCGAGGCTTACGTTGACTGCACCCCATGGCGGTCATCCGCATTCGATAGCCCCGCAAGGCTATTACATGATGTTTGCTATCAATATTAATGGTGTTCCATCTGTCGCACATTGGATTTATTTACATTAAATATTAGATAAAGAATTTTGCCCTCTTATAACTAGACACTCTTTGCTCAAATGGCAAAGAGTGTTTTTTTTATAGAAAATTACAATCTCTCCGAAAATGCCTACACGTCAAAATGAAGGATGGAAATATTGCCAAAACGAACGGAATAAATTAAAAAAGAGCACGGGTCGAAGGCACTTTGCCCTTTCTGCGCAGGTTTAGAATTTAAAGTTGATGGTAGCAAGTTTAACAATTGAAAAAACGTAAACGCACATAGGACGGGCGAGAATAAAATTCAGATAACGGCCCTAAGTCCGTATATTTAACAATATTTAATAACTGTGCTTTTAGAAGAAAATAAATATTATAAAGAAGAGCCATTATGAAGTTCATCACCATCGGCGTTATGTTTTTTATTGCTTGTATGCAGCCGCTCCAGGCGCAAACAATTCTCGCAGCTGGAGAGCAGCCTCAAATAACTGTTGACAGTAACGGCTTCGTGCGGTTGGTATTCGGTGACAAAGACAAAATCTATTTCTCGGTTTCAAATGATCAGGGGAAAACCTTTTCCAAACCTTCGCTGATTGGTCAAGTAAGTGAAATGCACTTGGGGATGACACGTGGCCCACAGCTTGCATCCTCGAAAGATTATTCCATTGTGACTGCTATGGACAAAAAAGGTAATATCCATGCATTCAGACTTGCACACAAATCCGGAAATTGGGAAAAGATCAAGAATGTAAACGATCTGGACGCATGCGCACCTGAGGGATTAATGAGCATCAGCGGTGATGATCAGAATAACTTTTACGCCGTGTGGCTTGATCTTCGCGAAGATAAAAAGAACAACATCTGCTTTTCGATTTTAAACAATAAAACTTGGAGCAAGAATAAGTTCGCATACAAGTCCCCGGAAAGTCATGTTTGCGAATGCTGCAAGCCATCGATAGCAGTGAGAGGAAATAACGTATCGATCATGTTCAGGAATTGGCTTAAAGGCTCCCGTGATTTGTATATTATTTCCTCACGCGACGGAGGAAAAACTTTTTCGGAAGCTAAGAAGCTTGGCAATGGCACATGGACTTTGAAAGGTTGTCCAATGGACGGTGGCGGCTTAACGATTGATGCCAACGACAACATTCATACTGCCTGGCAGCGCGAAGGACAAGTTTACTACGCGGAACCTGGAAAGCAGGAGCAGAAAGTTGGCGACGGTAGAAGTGTTGGTCTAAGTAGACATATCATCAGCTGGGAAAATGGGACGGAACTGATGATTCATCCAATCAACGGATCTACAAAGAACATTGGCGTAGGAACAGCGTTAAGAGTGCTTGAATTCGATGATAAGAGCATGCTCGCAATTTGGGAACAAGACCAGAAGATTGTATTCAAAAGAATATAATTATTATTTATCTTTTCTCAACCCCAAAAAAGATGGATGCCTGACATGGCCATCGTCCGTGATTTCTACATATTGCACCTGAGCTGTGTATTTCGGCTTTGCCCAATGAAAACCTTTTTCCTTTTTCACCAGAACACTCAGTGGACAATTTTCAATTTCAAGTGGCTGAATCTTCGAATACAAGCTTTTCAATAACTCATTTGTAAACCCCGTTCCAACTTCACCTGAGTAAATCAATTCACCCTCTATTTCTCTCGCAAGCAATAATGCACCAAAGTATTGTCGACTTGCCTTCGGATCAGTCCAGCCAACAATTATAAAATCATCAACATTGATATTCTTGATTTTCAACCATTCTTTCGATCGCTTATCGGGATAGTATTTGCTATCCTTGCGCTTCGCGATAATGCCTTCGAGATTAATTTTTCGGGCTTGTTCGAATAATGCAATTCCCTCGTCTTCGACATGGTCGCAGTATCTGATAAAATTGCTTTCCGGAAGGATATTTTTTAGGATTTCTTTTCTTTCGGTAAGCTTCAACTTGGTGAGATCTTTGCCTTCGAACTCAAGGCAGTCGAATACAATGAATTGAATAGGCAGGTTTTGAGTACTCTTGTAGTTTTGAATAGCCTGGAAGGATGGCAACCCATCTTTGAACACTACGACCTCGCCATCAAGAATTGCATTGACCTTGAGTTTTGTGAGTTCAGTGTAGATTTTCGGATATGCCTTATCGTATGACAAGCCATTCCTTGAATAAAATCGAATATTTTTTCCATTCAATTCCGCCACGGCCCTGTATCCATCCCACTTGACTTCAAATAACCATTTCGGGTCATCGAACGCCGGATCATCGCTCAAGGTGGCACTCATGGGCGAGATAAATTTTGACAGCTTAACGCCTCCTTCTATTTTGACAAACTTCATCAGAATCTTTAAAACGGGGGAAAATTTAAATCTTTTTGAACTGAAAAACAGCGATTTAGCCAGCATTCCTAAAAAAAGTAATACTAATTATATTAGTATTACTATCTTTATAATGACTAACTTAATTAGTTATGAAATCAGTCAGAATTGCAAGCTCGATTAAATATATTGAACAGGCCGATCCCCACGTGACCCTGTTCAGAATCCAGGAAATCCTATCTGAGCACCGCTCGACTTTGATCATGCGGATACTCGGTGACCTCCCGACTTATCTTCAATTTAAATTTTATCCAAAAGTCGACAAGGGCCTTCAGGACATTCTGAAGGATAAGTTATTCGAATTATCGAACTCGAAAGTGAACCTTGATCGTTATGATGACATTGTTCAAGGTATAAAAAGTAGCAGCAGCTATCGGGTACCTTCACATCAGTTCTTTGAAGAGATCGATACACTGCTTGACGCAGAGCTGAATCCGAGTCAACTATCACTTATGAAATAAGGCAAATGACTATTGCGGAATTAGCTGATTACATTAAGCAGCATAAGAATGGAGATATCCCCTACCCATATGGAGATGAATTTATCGTAACGCATCATATCAGGACTGTTTTAAATCAACATAATCATATCACTAATGATCATGTTCTTGACTGCTGCGCTAAGGCCACAAGCTATGATGAGTTTGTTGAACTTTGCAAACCCTATGCTAAAAGTGACACAGAGAAATTCATGAGTGAAAAGAATAAACCCGTGACCAAAGGACGAACGCGAAGGCGGTTTAAGTGAGAAACATTTCTCGCAAATAAATCATTAACATTCAGTTAGCGGTAAATTAAAAAAAAGCTAAGGAGCGTTGACACTCCCTAGCCAAATAACCTTTAGTCCTGTTCAACCGGTTCTAAGAGCCGGGTCATGATGAAGTCAGTGGCTTTTTGCGCGAGGGCTGATGCTCTGATGAAAGCCTTGTTGTCTTCTCTGAGCATATGTGTCAATCGCTCAAGCCAGAACTGAATATAAGCTGAACTGTTGTTTATAATGCTGTTGGCAATTCCAGCCTCGCCACATAAAAAACAAGTAGCAATCTCGGCCACGAGTTCTTCCTTGCAATAGTCTCTGGAGCCATATGCTGCGGGTTTCATACAAGTCTCCCGGTTGAGTCTTGATTCGTGCCCGGTGCTGTGAGCAAGCTCGTGAAATAGCGTGGCATAGTATTCATCTGACAGAACGAAATTCTCACGATGAGGAATTTTGATCTTGTCGTCCTTCCAGTTATAGTAAGGTTCATCACCACCATGTTCAATAATGGGTCTTGATGGCATATCATTGATAATGCTATCGCAATATTCGTTCGCATCGTTCATGTACTTAGTAGGCAGTTTCAGCTTCACGCCTTCCACACAATCGATGTTAAATACATTGTAGTATCGCAGGAATGGAACCCGTTTGATCTTGTCGTCATTCTCGTATTCCAAAGTTTTCCAATAAATGACTTCTATACTTTTCGAGCCCTTCTTAATGTGTCCTCCAAGTTCTTTCACTTGGAGAAAGGTTAAATATAATGGATATTCAAATTCAGTATTGTTGAGAATGAGTGCGTTGATTCCTCTGTAGGCTTTCTTGCTGACATAATTTCTTGCCGGTCCAAAATTGTTCCAGGTCTGTCTCCATGGTGCTTTACCAGTCTTAAGCTTTTCCAGGATCATGTTGTTGATGATAGCATACATGTCTTTCTTTTCTGATGTCGTTTTCATAACCATCTTGTTTAAGTGAAAATTGATTTTAGATGGCCATGTCTCCGGGCTTCTTTCGGAAAACAAAAACACTCCGCTGACAGAAGCTTGCGCCAAAAGGAAACGGAATTTTAATGGAGGGAACCTGGAATGACTCCAGGAATGCAAGGGAGGAATCCGTTCAAATGCCGTAGTCTTTTGGCATCAAGTCCGGAAAAAGCCCGAACTTGGGCGGATAAAAGCAAATGAAATGGATTTTCTAATGCAAACTTTTACAAATGTGATTGCCATGGATATTACATCGCTCAAGCGATTTCAATTAAACTGATCTCACAGGTCGCCCAATTAAACGCAATATCCAAATGTCTCCAAGCTTGAGATCGAAATTGGAACAACCGATAATTTTTGTGATTTCTGGAAGTTGTAGTATCAGCTCCTCATTGACTTCAATGTCTGATTTAATAAAGTAAATGTTGCTTGACAATTCAGATATCGTGACCATGGTACCCAACTTTTTTACGAATATGATTTTTTTATGAATATGAAGAAATCCGATTTTCCTGATTAAATTTCAATGTTGGCTAAGCTTGCCGGAAAAAATTTGAACGCTATGGCAATAGTTATCACCTTGCAAGCTTGCCAACTTTTAATTTCAGACGCCTAGCCCTTTACGAGTGTAAGTCCTTTTACCTTTATTGGCAGATTCATCATCGATATTATTCGGCTTGTCTTTTTTTTGTTCTTGTTTTTTGTCACCTGAAACTTCCTTTGCCTTATCGGTCTGTGACTCCTTCCTTTCATGTTCCTGAAATACTTTCTTCATCTCCCCATTGTAAATATTAAGCGTCTTGAATTGGGGATTGGCTTCAATGAACATTTTATCCTCCCTATCGCCTTTCACAAACGTTACTTGATGAAGGTTCCCCCGTTCAAGTGATTGCATGAGTCTTTCCTTTGACAACTGATCTCCAAGTTCCTTTATAGGATGTTTAGCCAATTCATTTTCCAGGTTGTATCCATAGCCTGTATGAAACTGTCTGAACTTATGTCCTCCTTTGTCATCTGACTGATTGAAATCAAGCTGAAGCCATGCGTTAAATTTTTGGCCCTCGGCGTTAACAAGGTCTTTGTTGACGGATCTTCCATTCAATAAGTTGTATGCCTCCTTTGCCGTAACGCCCGCGTTCTTATTGATGTAGAATGATTGAGATTTTTCCGGACCGTGTTCACCAGCTTTGAAGCTAGCTGTATATCGGTTGAAAAAATACATGTCGGCCTTGTCAGATCTTTTAAAATCTAAACTGTACGACACCTTATCCTTTCCGTATGTGTTCATGGTACTCAATTGAAATTCCGGTTTCTCTGCTTTCACATTTTCAGTAAGCTTTTCGTTGAGACCTTCACCAAACCCCAGATACTTTAAAGCATCTTTAAGAAACTCTAAATTTTTTTCGCTCATAATTGAAATGTTTAAGTTGTTAATAGATTATTTTTTAGTAATTGTTTTTGCGTTAAGAATGACAGTGTTAGAGATTTTCAACTTCAAATTTCTTCCGCCATTTTTTTCAAAAAGGTCTATTTCCAAAACCTTAGCGTCAGGTATTGTGAATTTTGGGAGCGCATAAACAACATCAACCTTCGATTTTCCCTTGACTGTTTCGGCGTTCGCGGTCAAGAAAACGGGATAAACTTCAATTTCCTGAGTAGCCGTTCGCTTTACCTTCTGTTTGTCGCGGATATAGAATCTCAAAGCATCTATGTCATAATTGAGGTTGCTCCTATTTGAAATCTGAACTTTATAAAAAATGATATTCTGGTTGACATATATATCTTTTAAGGAAATTTTCAACTTAAACTTCTTGTCCTTTCGAATATTGCCCTGAGTGCTTTTGCTTAAGATGCGCCTTGACATGTTTGAGAGTTCTACAGGATTGATTCCATCCGTGAAAAGCAATGGACGCTCGTTGCTTTTGCTTTGACCTTCAAGAATGCAAAAGGTTCGAGGATTGTCAGCATAGTTGACTATAAAGTGATGGAGGTTCCCATCCGCGGTAATGATTGTAAGGTTCGTTTCAGGAAACCTTCGCCGCGCCGCTTTCAGCTGAAGGACATTTTCTACACCTTTCGCCTTTTGAGCCAGCACATCTTTACTTCCGCGATCAACACCTTTGATCGAAAAAGGAAATACAAGGCTGGTGGTTTTGCTGTAAGTAATATTAAGGGAATCATTGGTAATGATTTGACTAAAGCCATTGGTTGCGATAGCTAAGAACATTGCTAAACATCGAAGATTGGATTTCATGGAAGCGTGATTTTAATTTTTCTTGGTATTAGTATCTTTCAAAAGAACTCTGTGTCCCCCTTTTACCGTGACGCGAATCATTTTTGATTTCCTACTTAGAAATCCTTTGGCCGCTTCAATACCAGCCGAAGCGGCTTGAACGCCCAATGATGGATCGAGTGTATTCAGTTCAAGTCCCTGTAGCGTCTGATCAGACGTTTGTTTTGCTACGTCACGAGCAATTGCGCCCGGAACGTAAATACCTTCAAGACCGTCCATATCAAAAACGGAAAGTGAAACGGGATAAATTGAATTACCATGCCTGATGGAATTGACATTGATCGTTAGCCTTTCACCATTCAATGCGCATGTTCCAAATACAAATTGATTTGCCGGAACGATGACACCGTTGATGTTCACATCTTGCTGCAATACCAGCTTGGCAACCGAACCGGCTATCAAGGTTTGCGTGTTATAAACAACTGCCTGTATCGCATTACTTTTGTTTTGTTCTTCTGAAAGTTCATCCAATCCGTAAAAGCCATTTAAGGAATAATTCGCCGGAGAAATTTCATTAGATGTGCTGTCCTGTGGCAAAGCGTCATGGCCGTTGTTCAAAAAACTAACAACATCTTCAGACATAGCCGGTGAGGCCGGTACAATGTTTGCAGTCGCGCCCTTGCTTTCGTTAATTCTTGCTTTAACTCGTTCGGGATGCTGGATGTCGAGTATTTTAGTTAGCACATCGTTTATTTCCTTCATCTCTTTATCTTCCTGATCACCGCTTTGCATCATGGTCATCATGCTTTCTAATCTTTCAACATCATTTGTTAATGGAGTCCCCGCCGAACCGTGACTATGATCCTTTTCTCTGTCTTCTGCGCTAGCCGCTTCTGGAATCGCACTAATATGTTTTTGCAGTTCATGGATCTTTCGGTTAATGCGTTGCTCATTGTCATCAAGTGAATGATTCTTTTTTCCAAGAGAAGAATTAATTGAACCAGCTTCAGACTTTTTGCTTGTGTCCTGGTTAACCTTCAACGGTGGCAAACGGAAATACGGATCGTTCCTTTTTGCTTCATTGAATTTCAAGGAGTCTCGCTGCGCTTGCTGATAGAGGCTTAGTTTGTCCCAAGCTTTGGCATCATCTTTAAATTGGGCATCGGGGAGTTCAAGGAGCAAGCCAGCCTGGTCATCTTTCGTTGTGTCTGCTGCTGTGCCTTTCCCTCCCCCAAGTGCCCAAAATAACAGTGTAAGAAATGGCATCACCAGTATTGGCAACACCATGATAAACTTTCGTTGTTGAATAAGCTTTTGTGTTATGCGTTTCATATTTCAATTCTTTATCGTTACGTTTTCTTAGGGTTTCAATCCGTTGCCTCTTGCTGGAATGAAGTGAAGTTGTTTTTCATACGTTTCAAGCTGTTGCCGGCTGATCTGTTCCCAGCCTTTCGACTTGTTATAAGCATCGGCCGAGTATTCGAGTGAACGATTTATATAAGTCTGCCCGTGCTTGTCTACAGCCAGGTAAAATGCTTCGAACTCTCCATTGACTTCTCCTTTCAATTTTCCGACTGGAATTAGTTGGTCCTCCGGAAGATCTTTGCCTTGATTATTCATATGGATGTCTTTTGGTGTTGTGATCTTGTCGATTATGAATGTGCGAGATTCCTGAGCGCTGCTCAGTGCCTGAACTATGACGATTATTCCGATGCAGCAAACTGTGATGCCGTAAGAAAGAAGTATCACTTTCTTCGTTCGGTCTGTTAACTCATTAAACCACTCATTCAAAGGCGTTGTCAATGCCTTAATCGATGCCTTCACTTTTTCCGTCGTCAAATAGTTCTTTCTTCTTTTCATTGTGTTGCGTTTTAGTATCCTGTTTTACCTGTTTTGACTCTTTATATCTTTATTCTCAAGGATGTTCCAACGTTCAATCAGAAATCCATGAGGGTTATTATCTGAGCGCGACACATTGCGCAGATAGCCTTCCGTAATCAGATTCCTTGTCACGATTGAAGTTGTCCGGATGATTTTTTGCTTTGCAGTACAGCGGAAATAAAATGGATACTCATTGATATCAATTCTAACACTGTCGATGTTTATTTCCTGACTAACATTTCCGGAAATGATGTTAGCGTAGTAGCTGTTCTCCCTGAGATTGTCATGCTGCTTTTGCGCGGAACCATCTGCCAGGTACAAAGCCTTCTGAATATTGGATTGAATGACTTTTTCGTCAGGGTGAAGCGTGAAGAAATAATGATGGAACATTTTAACGTGATCCCTTCCTTCGACTGGAATGTTATCCTTCCTTTCTGCGGAAAACGCTTCCAAGGCCTTCCCATTAGCAAGAATATAGATCCGTGCTTGCGTCTCGGTTACGATATCGTAACTCTTGTAGATTGTATAACCACACAAAGCAACGCAAGCAGTGATCAGGAAAAGTGAGAATAACCTGATATGCTTAAAAGCGGTGTCAATATTTTTAAATTGTTGAAACATAAGATTGATTGGTGTGATTTATTTTCCTGAAAGCTTATTGTTCATGTAGTGTTCTGGATTAATGTTGCCGGCAGCGGCCGTACTACCTAACTTCGAACCGTCGGTCGTTGCAGAACCTCCCAGCACGGACGTCGCTCCGCCGACTGTTGTCGAGACCGTTGATTGCGCGCCACCTGAAAAAAGATTTGTTGTCTTGTATAATAGCGCGTTAGCGCCGGTAGCATGTACGATATAGTTTGCAATGCTCGGAACAGTAAAGTACCCAACTATCCCGATGACCATAAAGATCAGGTATGCCGTATCAGTTGAGTTAAAGAAAGTATCGCCGTACTGATTTACCTGGCGGATATCCATCTTCAGCATGTTCTCTTGTATCTTTCCAATGACACTTCCGAAGATATTTGCAACTGGTAGCCAAAGAAAAATATTGATGTAGCGGGCTATCCAAGCGGTAAGTGTATGTTGAAGTCCATCAAATACTGACAATCCAAAAACGATCGGACCAAGGATAGCCAGCACAATTAAGTAAAACGTCCTGATCGTATTGATGGACAGCGCGGCAGATTCATAGAGAATATGCAGAATCTCAGACATCCATTGCTTAATGGAATTCCGAAAATTGTAGGAAGCTTTCGCCATCGCGAACTTGATATCATTGCCTATTCCAGCAAGCGTTCCTTCTTCAGTTCCGTCTGGATGCGTATATCGATACCATTTGTCTCGGTCTCCACTCCCATCAATTCCGACATACATTTGCCATGCAGGAGTTTTTCTTATTGCTTCTTCTTTTCTCTTCAACAGAAAAGCGATTGAGTTATTGGAACCATCCACCATCGCAGCAGTGCCGGTAACTGTTGGCCTAAGAACCGAATTGATCAATGTCAACACAGAAGGAAACATGAGGATGGCAAGACCTAAGGCAAACGGTCTGAGCAGTGGATAAAAATCAACGGACTCAGCATTTGCAATGTGTCGCCAAACTCTTGAAGCTATATACCAAATGGCGGCGAATGCGGCGAGACCCCGACCGACATCGATTAACCGGCTGCACAATGGAATCATCTCATCGTAGAGCTCATCGAGTACGCTTTGAAAGCTTGCTATCTCACCCGTTAGCCCTTGTGCGTTGGTAAAAATTGGCAACAGTTGTCCTATGCAGACCAACAAGACGGCCTTACATCCTTTATATTTCATATTGGAGATTTAGTCTTCTACCTGATACAACTTTTGTAATACACTTACGTCATTGTTTTCCTTTGCCCGTTGAATGGCAAGCATCAGAGTACTGTTGTTAAAGTACCGGAGAAATGAAATCTTATCCTCCATGTCTCTGCATATCGCGTCGATCCGTTGAATGCGTTCATCATCGCTCATCCTCAGTTTCGCTGCGGTAACAATCATTGCCAGCTCTTCAAGGTTTTTGAGACTTTGCTTCACAAGGTAATTGTAGACGTTCGCCATATACCTGAGCTCATCTTCAGAAAAATTTGGATCGCGTTTGAACCTGTCATATGCTCTTCGATATTCTTTCAGAAGCAATTGCTGGTAATTGATAATGTCCGCTACACGCTTATAATTTCTTACCGCCGGATTAACAGCAAATAGACCATCGAGAAAAACCTGATGAAGCTTGTAATTCCCCTCGGCAATGTTCTTAACCCTGTTGTATCCATCGCTCAATATCTTGTATCCCTTGTACATATTATCAAGGATCTCTTCAAGTTGTTTCAACTTTTCATAGTTGAGCGCTAGCTGTACAGCCTCCTGCGCTTGTGCATTAGCAATTCTTTCTTGAAGGAATAAAAGGGTGATCAATACGGCATATTTCATAGCTTATTGATTTAGGTTTAACTTGCTGGCAGCTTCGATTTCAAATTGTTCCTTTGCTCTCTGCAGGATCAGCAAACTCGTGGAATTCATAAACGACTTTGTAAATGCATACTTGTCCTTCATTTCTTCATACACCGCGTCGATAGCAGCCAGGCGTTCGTCGTCTTTCATCTCTAAGTTTCGGTCGGAAATAACTTGCGTAAGAACTGCAAGGGACAACTCACATTCGTTCATTAAATTCTCATAAACATCTTTGATGTATTTGATTTCGTCCGGCGTGAGTTGATTATCCGAATTCCTTCTAAGTGTTCGAAATTCGTTTACGATTTGATTTTGATAAGCGACAATCAAAGAAACCTTAGCAGAATTTTTTACGGATGTATTGACAAGTTTGAGTGATTCGAAGTACGTCGAGTGATCTTTAAAATTCAGGTCCTTAATATCACCAACGATAGTCAATCCCTTTTTGGCAATATCATAGCCATCCTTCAGGTATCTTAAATACACTTTCAAGGCAACGATTTGCTGAATGAGGTATTCCTTTTGCGTTTTCTGTTGCTGGAACCATTCCTTTGCGTTTTGAGCGCTGCAGCTGAGGCTCATCAATAATCCGAAAAATATGGTCACGAGGTACTTCATATAGTCGTTCATATTTTACATGCTCAATCTGTTCTTCTTTTGGGTCAATGCAAGTTTATTAACGGCATCCCGATTTGGAATGTCTTCGTTCTTCAACAACGCTAATTTCGACTGGCGAATAGCACCGTAAGTGTTGGCGTGTTCAATGTCGATATTCTTTACACGGAACCCCTTGTCTTCATCATAGTCGACTGAGAAGGTGCATTTTATGTATGGCCTTTCATCATTAACCCAATCGGAGTACGTTGTTAACCGAATAGGATTCAGATCCCTGTTTGAAGTATAGCATTGAAAAATATGCTTTCTTATCGTTTCAGGTAGTCGATCCGGAAAGCCAAAGTTTGAGAGAAAGTATCCATCGTAACCTTTCTGCTTCATTAGTTGATCAAAATCCTTTAGTTGGTCATTCAGTTGTAACATTCTTTCTGTTTTTAATTAAGTCCATACAGGTCTTTCAACACTTTAATCTCATGTTCATCCTTCGCACGGCTAATACTTAACCGAATATTCTCCGTATTGAATTGCTTGAGATCATGCAGGTTTTTCTCAATCTCGTTACCCGCCTTTTCGATGATCTCCAATCGTTTTGCGTCTGTCATTTGTGTTTGGAAGGAGTTGATCACAAGCAGCAGTTGATCCAGGTTTCGGACACTCTCGTTGAGGATACCCGTATAGACGTCATACATATACTCGATCTCCGATTTTGAAAAGTGATTGTCCTTTTTGATCACTTCCCAGGTTCGTGTGTATTCATCCACCAATTGTACTTGCCGCGCCATGATTTGTTTGATCCGCTGAATCGTCGCAATGGCGTTTCGAACCTTCCATAGTTCTTCATAATACTCCTGGTAAAGCTTCCGGTGTTTTTCAGTCCACTCCGCGATTTCCGTAAGCTTTAGTTCATTGAGTTTATTCTCTAAAACTTTCTGCGCATTCTGCAGCCAGATTGTTTTGTTTTGAAGCCGTTGAATCATCAGGTCAACCGCTTTGATTACTTTTTTAACTGCTTCCTTTATAATCTTGGCGATGGCTATGACTATGGCACCATCAGCTTGTGGCACCGGAGTCACAAAAAGTAAAGCGAACACCATCACCAGCATTTTGATTTTAATTTTCATTTGAATAATGTTTAAGCTGCCTCTTTCCCGGATCTCATTTCATTTGCTAATTCGGCAATGCCCTTTCGAATATCTCCCCCCCATTTCTTTGCATACGTCTGAACTTTTACTTTCTCAGATTCCTCTGTTGTATAAGCCAGGTATTCTTCTAGCGATACTTCAGTTGCGTAAACCTTTGACTGAACTCCACCAAGGCTGATGAATACTTCTTTATATTTTCTGTTCGGATCGTTGCTCTTGTTCATGGAAAGCACAAGTGCTTTCTCCTTTTCGGTCAGGCCGAGCAGTTCCTGGATCTGCTCAAACTTGTTTTGATATTTGCTTTGATCGAGAAGAATCTTACAGTCGGAATTGTTGATGATCGCCTGCTTTACAATTGGAGAGCTGATGATGTCTTCCACCTCCTGAGTTACCACAATGGCCTCACCATAAAACTTCCTCACTGTTTTGAAAAGGTATTTGATGTATTCCGCCATTCCTTCCTTCGCAATTGCCTTCCATGCTTCTTCAATCAAGATCATTTTCCTGATTCCTTTGAGCTTTCGCATTTTCGAAATGAAGACTTCCATGATGATGATCGTGACCACCGGAAAAAGAATGGGATGATCTTTAATATTGTCGAGTTCAAACACGATGAACCGTTCCTGAAGGAGTTCGAGATTTTCAGTTGCATTTAATAGGTAGTCGAATTCGCCGCCTTTGTAGTAAGGACGCAGAACGTATAAGAAGTTTTCAACATCAAAATCCTTTTCCTTTACCTTGTCCTCTTTCAAAATGCGTACAAAAACATCGCGGAGAAATTCATAGAAAGTATTGAAGCATGGAAATGTTCCACGATGCGTTTCAAGGAATTTATAATACGTCTGCAATGCGATGGACAACGCCACATACTCGGAGCGGTTAAAGGTTTCATCATCTTTTTTCCAAAGTGCCAGCAGCAGCGTCTTTATGCTTTCCCTTTTTTCTGTATCCAATGAATCACCGTGTGCTATGTAGAACGGATTGAACTTGATCGGATTGGCCTCATCATAGGTGAAGTAATACCCATTGACAAGATCACATAGCCCCTTGTAGGAATGCCCGACATCAACTAAGACAATGTGTGTTCCCTGTTCATAATAAGAACGAACCATATGGTTAGTAAAAAATGATTTACCACTGCCGGAAGGTCCAAGTATGAATTTATTCCTATTGGTACAAATGCCCTTCTTAACTGGTTCATCTGATATGTCGACGTGCACTGGCTTCCCAGTTAATCGATCTCCAAGGCGTATACCCATCGGGCTAACGGAAGACCGGTAATTCGTCTCTAGATTCAGAAAACAAGTTGCCTGCTCAGCGAACGTATCGAATGTATCGTTCATCGGGAAGTCAGCCTCATTGCCTGGAAGACCTGCCCAAAAGACTTGTGGCGCTCCATCTGTTTCTTGTTTAGCGATGGCATCCATTTGTGCTAAGGCGGAAGAGACTTGCGTCTTAAGTTCCTTTAACTCCTTTTTGTCATCGGTCCAGGCAAGTACATTAAAGTGGGCCTTCACAGGAAACCGCTGCAGCGCTACGATCTCATTCAAGTAATCCGCCGTGGCATCTTTACTGACAGCATTCTCCCTGGAGTAAGCTGCAAGAGATTGAAGACGTAAACGTTTACTTTCTAATCGTTTGAGCGTCTTGTGAGCGTCTTCGATAAAGATGTACTGGTTGTAAACATGGTTACAGCTTAAGAGTTGTCCAAGGCTTGAGGCAAAACCGACACTAAACTTCGTACGATCGGTCGAGTATTTATCGAAATTCATTCGCGAACCACATAAAGCTGGAAGATCTTCAACATCTGCCAATGAAAATAATTTGCATTTATCTTCCCCAATGACAATTCCATCCTTGAATGAAATATCCTTTATCATCGGCACGGCGCCCTTCGGCTGCAGGAAACAATACTGTTCAAGCAAACCAACCTCATGACTAGAGCCAGTCAACTCGTTGTCGTTAAGTCTTCTTAACTTAACAAAGCCACTGTCTTGCAGTATCCGCTCAAATTGACCAGCGCTGTCCAGGAATTCCTGGAGTAATTGTGAGCTCACCGTTTCGTCCGGAACAACTTTGCTGCTAGTCAGGCTGGCCGACAGTGACGTAACACTTTTACGATCAGCGGGCTTGCGCGTAAGCATGATGAAACAACTATGGTCCAAATACGGCCTTTCGTTGAAGAAGCGTTCGCTTGAGTTTGAAAGGAACGACAGGACCTTATCGTTAAACACGCCGTCGAAACGTTTTGAAATAAACCAATCCTGTTTATGGAAGATTGAATTAACCGGAAGTACCTTGATGGCCTTGACCAACGTTTGGTGATACGCTTCATATTCCTGATCGGAAAGCGTAAATATTTCTGGCAGTTGAACTTGAAAGGCTAGCGTGATATCGCCACGTTTTGACAATATGCAGTCGTACTCGACTTTATAAACTGGAAATATATCTATCAATGTTGTAAGCTTTGACATATCAAATTCGGTTGAGTTGAAGAAATGTCTCACGGGAATTGCAAGTAATCACGAAAGGAATTTTCCGTTTGGCGGCGCGCTTCATGAGTCCATACTGTCCGTAGCGACTGCTAAGCCGAAAGACGTGATGAAATAGCCAGGTACCAAGAGTTCCAATCAGTCCTAAACAAATGAACATGTTTATCCCAATGATGTACAGGATTGCAAACATGACAAGCAACACAACCAGTCCCGCGGCCAGGTATCCGATGTACTGCGCTTTCAATCCTTTGAATTCAATTGGCTTATTAATGCCCTTGTTAATTTTATACACGCTTGTCGTCATGGCTATAAAGTTTAAATTCCAAAGAAAGAACGGAGCACGGTTGCCACAATCACCAGAAATACGCAGCTACCAAACCAGGATGCAGCAACCTTTCCTGTATCTGGTTCACCGGCATTCCATTTTTGATAGACCTTTACTGCTCCAACCAATCCGAGAACGGCACCGATAGCATACATGAGTTGAGTGCCGGTATCGAAATAACTTCGAACCCTTGTGGTAGCTTCGTTAATTCCGGCGTTTCCATCTTGGGCATAGGTGACCGCATACGTGAGCACATAAACCGCAAACGCAATTGCAAACGCTTTGCCTTTTCGCATCATACTTTTTGTTTCAATTTTCATAGTTGTTTTTCTGTATTGTTAGTTTATCATTTTAGTTAGTTTAAGATTCTTGCGGCCACCACGATCTGATTTCAGACATTTCAACTTGCAGCGCACATTGATTTTTGCAGTGGTCATAGATGACCAAGTCAATTGCTTCCTGATATTTTGTGGATGATAGATGGAGATAATTTTTTATCAGTGATTGAAAAGCAGACGCCGCGTCTTCTTTGTTGCCTTTGCTCTCGGCAATCATGTCTGCGATAACTTCTATTTCCTGGAGCAGGTCGGAAACAGTTCCAACTAACAAGGCGTCTTCTAAATATTTCGCAGCGGTGTCGCTTGAATTTTCTGAAATTGAAATTTCCGTAGAGCTGACCACTTTTTGATTTGATGAAATGGTTTCGCTGGGTTGTTCATTTTTGATTGCACCCATCAGGTTATTGATACCCGTGTCTGCTATTTGAGGCTCCGTCTTTAGACAGCGAGTTTTATAAGCTTGGATTTTTTGCGTGATGTCCTTTGAATAAAGGAGAAGGATTGAAATTGCATAATAGCCGCCAACGGCTACGATGACGATCTGAAAAAATTCTTTCCAGGAAATTGAGTTGAACATTGCTTCCGTGTTTGATTATGGAAGCAAAGGTGGAATTGATGAAACATCTCAATTCACAAGTTCTGTAAAAGATGGGAAAACATTTCTTACTTGCTCCAAACAACAAAGTAATTAGATAGTATGGGCCGAGTATGCTTTGTGACATCCTGGCCATCCGAAAAAACCGAGAAACTAAACCAAATAACAATGAAACTAAGGCCTAGTCATTTCGTGAATTAACTTGATTAAATGAATTGACGTTACGACGCTAATCGCGCATGTCTCAGCATAAAAACCGTCCGTCTTGGTGTCGTGAGTTACCTTATTCATTAAATCAATTCCTTTTTCAGTCGCTGATATGATTGCCTCTGTATATTGACGTAATTCGTCTTGTTGTTTGGTAGCGAGCTCGGTCTTTATATATGTGTGAAGTCTATTTTTGAACTTCGCTTCTGATAAATCGACTGTGGCGGTGTGACGTTTCTCATCAAAAACGGTACTCGCGAGTTTCAGCATGATCGTCCTGGCTGAATTGCCAACATTTTGATACGCTATAGTATCATTTGCCATTCGCATTGACTTGATCAAACCTTCTTGAAGACTGTTGATTTCTTGCCAAGGTGTAACAACTGGAATAATGTCGTTTTGTAATATGTGAAACTTCTCCAAATCAGGCGTAACTCTGACCGCCGGAAATCGTTCCAGACCCGCAACTTGATGAAATAATTTTAATATGTCATTACCAAAGTGAGGTGCTAGATGATGATTCTTTAAGAAAATATAGGGGTCGACAGAAATGTATAATGTGGGCTGACCTCCAACCCGATGAATTACTGGCTCAAAAGTTAGTTCTGAATGCGTCAAAAACTCGTGAACACCTTTTTTGTCATAGGAGCTTTCAAGCATACGAAGCATGAATGCCTTTTCCTTATTCCAATCGTACATCGACAAACATTTCACCGAATCTATAAAAAATTCTATATTTAAAATATGGCGGATGACAAGGTTTCAAAATAAAGTTGCCCTTCATCGAATTCACTGTCCCTAAGACTGAACAGCAGTTAATTACTGAATTCACCAACAAGATGTCAAACTATACGTTGTCGTACAATGATTACACCACTGTGCATCCTACAGATTTTGGGCGACAATAGAAGCTGTTCATGATAAACCACGATGTCTTAATAAGGCTAAAATCAGGATCAACTATACATGAAAATCTGGTCAACGTAAGAGAAAATATCTGCTAGAACTCAACACGACTTTCATAACGTATCGGATAGGTTAATACAAGATGTTTAATCATCGTAGGATAATGATGAATAACAAAGACATTACAATCGTTGATGATTAAAACTAGAACGGCATTAAACATTAATATCGTTCCATTGCAAAAAAGTTCAAATCCTACGAGTATTCGAACCCCTTTGTCATTATTTGTGGGTGACCGTTTTGTCTGTACGAGTGTCATTCGAATAACTTTTTTCCGGTTTCATGGGTCATCCGTAGCGCTGGCAAAAATAAAGTTTGTCTAAAATCACGTTTTTGCTGATTCGTGCAATAATTATAATTGGAACCAACATAATTAAGTTGGCCAATCAAATGATTTTTATAAAAATAAAAATTGTGATTAAACTTTGATCGCTTCCCACCCTCTATTTCCCAAGGGGTTGTAGAGGGTATTTTTACAATCATCCAGATCACTCCAAGTGCACTCTTTGCAGAAACTGTAATACTTTATTCACAAAAAGTAAGAAGCACTCCGGGTCACCCCACAGGTTATTAAATCTCACTCCATTTAAACTTATCACAAACGGAGCTAATAAATTTATAATTTACTCGATTTACGTTTTACTAGATGCAGATAACAAGCCTTTTTATGTCGGCCAGACAATGTACTCGTTGGAAGAAAGATTAAGAGGTCATATTTCAGGTTCGTATGACTTCGGACATAATAAGAGGATTAAGAAATGTAAATCAAGGGTTGAACTTTATCAAATTGAACCCAACATCAGAATACGTTCGAACCGATTGAAGGCTAGCTTAAATCTACAATAACCTTTTTTCTACGATAGATTTCAAGTTCGCTTGCGTTTCTTCTTTGCGAGTTCTGCCTTAATCTTTTCCTCATTGCGTTTGGACACTTCTGACAGCACATCTCGCAAAGGTGTTTTTACTATTTCATTGTTTATATCGATCATGAAGTTAAGAATTCCGACGATCCTACCGAAAACCCAATATGTTGTCATCTTCAATTGGTTTACTTCGGCTTTTTCATTTTTAAATTTTGACCTATCATATCCATAAAACTTTGATAATATTTTTTTGTCAAAATCTAATGTGTGAGCCAACTCATTTCTGATTTGATTCACATCATTGATTTGATCCATCAAAGAGTGGTCACCAACAAAGAGACCTAATGCCTTACATACTTTTACTTTTTGAAAAAAGGTCAAACGATTGTCCTTAGTAACGTCCTCTTTTGATAGCTTGTCAATGGACACTGTCAGCGCATATTCTATTATGAGGTGCATTTTTAAAATCGTTAAATCGACATTTTTGATACCATGGAAATGTTTTTTGATGAACGTCGGAAAGTCTATCGAATCCAATGGCTCAATGTGCGATAAGAATGTTTTGTCTCTATTTACCATAAAAGGTTCTGTTATTTGAATACTATTAGCCAAAGATGATGATCGTGCCCTTTAAATTCAACAACTTGGTTAGGCTGTATTTTCTGTTGGATAAAACGTTTAATAATGGATGGTTTTTAAGATCGTCAATCGTTGTTATTCCAGGTGATTTGATTACATACAGGTTGCTGCCGAATTCTCCGATAATAAAAGGACCCATAACTTTTTGGAAATGAAGTCATAAAATCATTTGAAACAAATCTGGTTTTCCTGACTTCTTGCTATATTGGAGTTGTGACAAGTAAGATAAAACCAGGCGAAAAATTAGTGATGGAATATTTTGAGTCCATTGGCTATAGCAATATTCAATACGAACCTGAGCCAAATTGCCCTCCCGATTTACTTATTGATAATACGATTGCTGTCGAAGTTAGACGCCTAAATCAATTCACGGTCATCAATGGCGTTAACAGACCGTTGGAAGATTTAGAGTATCAAATTATGCCGCGCATTTGGAGGTTGATTAAATCTTTTGATCATATCTCCTCCGTTCAAACCGCTTGGGTCAGCGTCAGGTACCAACGACCGCTAAAGGTTGACAAAAAATTAATAGAAGCTGTCCAAAAAGCTTTGCAACTCCATTTGACTCGGCTTGACCAGCATTTTGTTTATCCAATTACTCCAACATTGCAGATACGCTGTCGGCCATGCACGAGTTCGATCAAATATAATAAACCATTTATGTGGGCATCATCATCTGATGGCGATAGCGGTGGTTTTGTCGTCGGCATTATACATCGAAGCCTCAAGCATATATTAGCAGAAAAAGAAAAGAAGATCCAACCTTATAAAGACAAGTATACGACGTGGTGGCTAGCTGTTACTGATCGCGTTGGCTGGGGTCTGGACGATATGGATCTGACGCAGCTTAAAGAGGATTTTAAAGTTAAAACAATTTTTCAGAAGATCATCTTCGTATCTCCCTTCAACTCCTCACATGGGAATGAACTGATCCTGTCCTGATTTCTAGTAAAATACTTTAATGTTCCTGCCAGCAGCAGAGTACTCCTTTTGTTTCTTTTCAGCCGTGAACTGCTCGATATGCATTCTTAATAATAAAATGATATTGTCCAGCACGCTAAACCTGAAATCAAGCCGCCCTTGATGAAAGTCTTTCATCTTCTCTATAAAAGAATCGGCGATTTCCTTTTCCAATGTCGCAACATAGCACCATCTAGGCGCATCAGGATTGAAGTCGACATCACCGCTAGTTCTCCATTTATTCTCTTGCCTGTTGTATTCTAATATCACACTTGCCATAGCGTTTTAAATTATGACATAAAGATACAAATTCCTTTTAACCTTTTTCTGTAGCTCACAGCTTTTGCAACATGAGGGCGTGTCTCAAGAAAACACTCAAACTCAAAGACATCTTTAAAATTAACATCGTACTTTCGACCTTCTTCAATAAACCAAAGCGATAATTTGCCATCAGAGACCGGCAATAGTGTTTGTTTCATCCTATGTGCTGGCAGTTCTTTGCCATAACCGACTAACATTGCCTGTTCAGGAACATTGTGAAAGTAGTTCGATAATGAAGGCATATTGTAAAACGCATTAATAACTTTTTCTCGTTCTGCTTGAAACGAAAAACAATTTCCCAATCTTCAATCGGCAGTACCCAATCTCGTGATGTTTTTCTCATTAAAATATTCTACGAACCGCGGAGTCATAAGTATACTAGTACGAACCAAAATAATTTCTACGCTTCCAAGGAGGCCTTGAATCCATTAATCGTTGTTTCTGCTCTTCACTCATTTCCCGGCCGCTTGGCCATTCTATTATTACGGGATTTTTTTCAATCACTGATCGAGCAAAGTCTGTTAATAGAAACGGTAAATCAAAACCTTGCATGAAATATGAACCACCTAAATTCGATTGTGCGAGTCGGATAATATGTTTGTCCTGTAATCCAACTACAGACGCATTATCCATTGGCAAATTTACTGCTGATCCATCTATAAAGAACTCTCGACAAATTGCTTGTTCTAATGGATCAAGTCTTTGCAAGTTAGCAGTGATGTCTCTTTCCAGTTGCGCGTGATATTCTTCGCGTTGTTTTTTCTTCTCACGTTCTTCTTTTAATGTCCTGCGGCGAGTGGTGACATATGTAAAAAATGTCACACCTAAGAATGCCACACTGCATATAAAGCCAATTCCAACCCATTGTCCATATGAATCATTAAAAGTGTTCAGCTTTACTCTTACAAGAAATTGAGCTGGTACGAACAACAAAATGCCAGTTAAGAAACAAATAATCATGACGAACTTTGACGGCAATTTGTCAAAGTCAAACAGTAGTTTAGTTAGCCACTCCATTCGCCTCAACCTTTAACTTTACATCCTCAATTTCTTCAGCAGGCTCCTCCGCATATTCAGCATTACGTTTTAACTCGAACATTTTGTAGCTGTATGTCTCAACGGTTTCCTCACGATCAAAGCACATCTTCCTAATGTCGATACCTTCTTCGACCTTTTTGCAAGCACGCACCGGGTCTATGTCTCTATGCTCAAGATTAAACATCACTATGTTAAATGCATTGATCATTTCGACAGAGGATAGTTTCTCTCTTGGCCCAATGACATAGTCTATATAATCACAGGCCAAAAATAATTCAAAAGCTACATGATTCAGACCTGCTCTACAGCATGATAGCATCACAATGCAGTTCTCATTTAGACATTCAGAAATACAAAGTTCGTTGCCGAACTCATCCCAGGTTGAATATACCTTGCCGTTTTCGCTTTTGAAGCCGTCTATCTCCTTGTTCCCATGGGAACTCAGATAGATGTAATCATACATAAGTTGTTTTTGTAAGATGTTGGACATGATCTCGGCGAGGTGTGCATTGTCTTTGACACAATGATCATCGACGCCCATGTGATAATGTTTAGCGTGTGCTTTCAGGTTTTCACATTCCCATGATTCACTTTCGATGCCGCACGCTTGTAAAATTAGTAGTCTTTTACTCATTTGTCGATGGTTTAAGTGATTTAATATAAAGCAGAGGCCGAAGTCCCGAACTTTCACCATTCATAAATATTCTACATCATTTCATCATTGACGAGCTGAAATACTAACAATCGTAGCACACCATCATCACAATGCACCGGAAACGGAATTACTTCGCCTTCTTCAGGCTGAGTGGGCAACTGTACCTTGCGTCCGCCCCTATCTTACATGATAAATATACCATGTAATTAAAAATACTAAACCTCCAACACTTCAATTCTTGAACTCAGTCTCGCCAGCTGTGGCATCAATGTAAGGGAAGAGCTCACGTGTATCAACGATGGTGCAGTCGAATGCTTCAGACTGGCTCAAGTTAATTAACGGTCAGCTCGTCACATTTTATACCAAATTGGGAGTAAAATTTCAGATCACTGCCGGTCCTTATTGATCCGTAAAAAAGGATTACTCTGCTCATCGAAGTATCGCTCTTCTATTTCAGATAAGGGAATTCTAAAGGTAGTTACAAGATCGTTTTTCGAGTATTCATTTGCTTTCAAATACAAATCAATCATTTGCTTGATCAAAACAGGCTTTTCAGGAGCAACATATACAGGTTCCTTTTTCCTGATATTTTGTGCGTTAAATTGCGACCATAAATACCTAGCCTGATTGTAGTCGACAACATTTAATGATTGTAATCTTTTTAAAATTGCCTGCATTGAAACTTTCCAAACTGTTTTCAGTTGGGCAAGTTTTTCTAAAGTAATCCGACCTTTGAACTGATGTTTTACTTCATGATACGGCATCAAAAATTCAATAGCGAAATCAAAAGCTTCTTTTTCTTCGTCTCTGCCAAAAGTTGGAATCGAATTTATGTGCATGATTATATGTGCAACCTCATGTACTATAGTTAGCCGCTGACGATCGCCACTTGAATTTTTATTAACGAATATGATAGCATGACCAGTGTCGGCAACTACACTTCGCCCCTCTATTTTGTCCGTTTCGAATTCGATAGGCACAATAATGATACCTTGTTCTTCCAGAAGTTCCGACAATTTATCAATTGGCCCAGTCTGAACTCGCCAGTATTGCCTCAGTGATTGCGCAACCTGCTCAGGTGACTCATATTGTTCTTTAATGCGCGGCACATTTTGGTTTGACAACTCAACGACCTTTAACAGCTCTTGAATGTTAAACCGATAAATGTTCATCAGCGCGTCAGCTCTTAAGAGACTTTTTTGGTCAATTGTTTCGCGCTTCCGGTAATGAATGTTCGGCGGATATACTTTATAATCCTGAGTAAAAAAAGATTCAGGATAATTTAACTCTTCGGAAAGAGTTTTGATAATACGCGCCTCAATATCTGGCATACTTCCGCCTTCGATTCGACTCAGCTGAGGTTGTGGTATCCTTGTCTTTTTAGATAGGTCTGTTTGGCTCATTCCACGCGATTCGCGCGCTAATTGAATCATTCGATGGTTGATCTGCGGCATCAGTTAGTTAAAAGTTCAATCCGCTTTTTTCAACTTAACTAAAATATTGGTTGAAGGTGAAGTCGGATTCGTTGTAATAGGTTGTTGATTTCGTAAGTCGTCATCGTTCAAATCGAAGCTCCAGATTACACTGTTGCCGATTCGACAGACGACCGAAATAAACTCGATCTCTGTGTTTGTATAATTTGTACAATACCCAAAGTCGATGTACGTCGTTGCTAGATTGTCAAATAGCGTGTATTGTTGGTGTGCAATTCCAAAACTACGCTGTGTGGTATTCGTGTATGCACACAGTTTACTCCTTCGATCAATCTTTTTAAATCGCCCAACTAAAATATTCTGATTTTCATCTTTGAACACTAGTTGGATTGAAAGATACTTCTCAATTTTAAGAACGTCTTGGATGTCTTCGAAATATTGCTTCGCTCGAACCACCGCGAAATTATGCAATACTTTGCTGCGACTTCCTTTGTCCATTTCAGTGCGCGCGGCTCCTGCGGCACGGTTTAAATCATCATACGCATCTTTGTAAATCTGATAAACTACTTTCAAGTGCGGTGCAAGCATTTTCTTTGCCTCCTCCAGGCTCATCAATTTTTTCATGATCTTTCATGTTGTTGTTAATAATAAATACGTTTCGCCGATTTGGTTTTTTTGACAGTGTCATACTCATTCATAGTGGTTGATGAATTGAAGGTAGGTGATTTTTGCAAAACCTTTTGCATTTATGCATTAATTATTTTGCAAAATCTATTATAATTATTCTAAGTATTGATAATCAGGCAATTGGAAGACATCAATCGACGTCTTTTCTTTATCTCTTTCTCTTTAAAGAAAACTTCGCTGCCGAAAATCAGCTTTTCTAATTGGCAGTTGCTTCGATCCTTCGCTGGCACCGATTAAATTGATTATCTTACCCATAGCGCGTATCTCAGTCGTTGACTGTTCCATAAAATAAAATTTTTTGTGAGGAATTAGGCTGACGATAGCCATCTTAAGCTTTCTCTGGAACGAGATCGCCGCCACTTCAGAACATAAATTCGATATACAAATGTCAATACCTGATCTTGAATTATCAAAATAGCCACCGAGCTTTTTTAAAGTTCCCATATGAAGAATGCAAAAACTGCTTAGCTCAAAACGGGAAGTGAAATTTCTATTCAGCGAAGGTGATCACTTTTGCTTTGATAGCGAGTTCAATGGTTTCAAATATTTTTTCAACGGGAACAACTATCGCAATACCGGTATTAAGCCTTTCAAACTGAGTATCTCCTTTATGATTGTAATGTCCATGAATTAGTCCCAAGAGAAGATGCCCGATTTTGTAGCCTTTGTTTATTAACAGCTCTCCCTTGATGATTCGTGAATTTCCCAAATTCACGAATACTGGCGATCCGCTCAATCCTCCGATGCTACGGGATTCTACAAGGTACCCATCCATTTTGTATTTTGCAGTCTGAATTTGCTCTGTCGGCAAAGCAGCAATATTTCCTACTCTTACTATTGGAATATTTCTGTCGTGTCCGTGATGATGAGAAAACAGTCCGATATAGAAGAGATCATCACCAGCATCAATTTCATTTTCTCTTATTCTTTCTTGAGTTGCTGATGAACTTAATGGGTAGAAATTATGGTCCCACTCTGGCAAACCATTAGTCACCCATAGCGCCACATCAACATTGTCTTCGGGATGTAGAAACCATTTATTGATTGGCGACGAATACCAATGTGACGAGCCGTCTTTGAGGTTCATTCTAAGACACACCTCATCCAAACCCAAATCTTTGATTCCGTTCAAAACGTGCTTTGCGGTTATGATAAGTGGTACACGCTTAGGTTTAGTGTCGTCTGCAATAAGGAATGCCGTACCCATAAAGGCGAAAGTATCATCCGCTCTTTTTGCCGCAATGAATACGACACAACGTTTCAATTCTTGGGGAAACTGCATGAAACGAAGTTAGCACTTTTGAAAGTCTCAAACAGAAAAGCGTTAAATCTTCTTAGCTTGTACAGCAAAAAACACAATTCTGTTTTGACTTTGTTCTTAGCGTTGCCCCAAGGTGCAAGATTTGGCAAATTAATCTTTTGCTAATGAAGGTTCAATTTTTCAGCTATGGCGTCGACAAATTCTGTCATGTCAACAATCAGGGCTGCTATTGCATCTTCGTCCAGCTCAATAGGTTCCCCTTCTTTCGTTTTTCCGTTCCTGTGGACTAAATCATGCCTTTGACGCACATATGCATATATAGTATCGATGGGTGGAAATTCTATTTCAAAAGTATGGTGATAAATATTACTTACTGCTGGTAAGTTGTGATACATGATGTTATCTAACATCACTTTCTTCGCCGTCTCGTTAAGGTTGTCTTTCTCATTAAAAATTTCTCTTAGTTCGAGTTTTCGTCTGAAATGCTCTAAATTCGTTTTTTCAATAAAGTTTCGAAAATATGCTTCATCTTCAAATGTTAAGTTGATCAATGCATCACCTAAAAAAGTCTCCATTGCCCCTATCACGCTAATAAACAGCTGTCGATGGAAAATTTTTCTAAGGGACTCATCAGGAATTTCGTGGGAACTTAAGGCTTTTATGTTTATCATTTCAGCTCTAAATTTTTCCACATACTCTTTATTTTCGGTTATGGCCTCAAACTCTTCGTTGCGATCATAGTTATCGTCTAATTCCCATGCGTCGAAATAGACCGAGCGGTTGTTGTCCAGTCTTTTCATTTTTTTTAGAATTTCAGGAGGCGTCTCCTCATCAAATTCGACGTCATAGCCATATATAAGGCCGTCCTTACTACTATGGTTTTCGATTGAATAGTCCAGGTTCCTTATTTCTAAAAAGGATATTCCAAGAGCCTCAGCTAAACGTGCGCGCTGGGGGTTTTCATCCATTTCGATCGAAAGATTCTTCCAATATCCCATAAGGCTTAAGAATTAGTTAAATGTGTCAGACTGAATCAAGGCAGGACCAAAGCTCTATCTAATATCGCAAAAAAATTAACTCCTAACTATCGTTGTCCTTGATTGCATAACGAATTCAAAATCCACGTACATTGTGACAAGCAAAAAGAAAAGCATTACAATAAAATGAATACTTGCGCAACTTGTATGTATTGGGACAAACATAGAGGATTTGACAAAACCGATACTGTTAAACCGTGTGCTTATTTATCTGAGAATTACCATAATGACAGAGTGAAAGCTAAAGTTCAGGGTTTAGTTGAAGACTGTGTCGACGTGACAGTGAGAGTAGGCGATTTTGTATTTATGACTTACAATGATTTTGGATGTGTAAACCACAAGCCTAAAATAGAAAAACTAAAAAACAAGAATCTAACTGATCTTCCTTTTTAATCTTTATCCTTTAAAGGTGATTGGTTTTAAATTTGTTTGCCTCAAGACTGCAGTCCGCACCTTCTACAATTCTCCAAGCGTATTTAGTACCGGGCTTTCTTCAATCACACCGCATGAGTCAGTAACACATAAGATCACAGAGGCCGTAGAACTATATTCGTTGCTTAGGACTTTGAGGTCTTTCAGTGCATGGTATATTGAATTGAGATTTAAATAAAGCTGCATAGTAATGCCACTACCGAAAACCTTTTGTATAAGCTTCAACCGACGCGGGATAAAAATCTTTCTCGCGTCTGGTTTTAAAACCAAGATCGTTTAGTTTGTCCGCGATATCTTTAAAAGCATATCCGTTCTCGCGTAGGCATTAACCAGGGACGTACGCTTAACAGAAGGATTAGGCATCCCTTTCGTTAATCCGCTCAATAAGATTTTTGCGAACAGAGTCCAAAAAATTCACCTGACCACCTTTCCTTAACCGAATTTCTTGAAAGGTGCGGTAATAATTTCCAAGGTTTACATTAAAGACTACTTCGAAATAGCTAGCGATTTGCTTAAGATCGGAAGTTGCTTTATTGAAAACACCCGTGGCATGTAATCCATAGATCAGTTCTATCAAATCAGTCTTTGATCCAGTCCAAGAAATTGTAGAGGCAGTGGAAGCACTAGAGGCACCTGATTTTATTTTTTGGATCGCTCCAAGCACATATTCCTTTACCATTTCGTTTGTAAGAATTCGAGCAACTTTTTCATCGTAGTGTGTCGCAAATCTTTCATCATTTTCAATTCTTCCTTTGGAAGCATTTATTCTTGTGAAATACTTTTCATCCAGGTGATTTGAGTGAGAAAGTGTATAATGATAAAATTCCTGATGCTTCAACATAAAGTTTTCCAGCGATTTCAAAAGCCGTTGATAATATTTCCTCCTGGTTTCCATATCATTGAAAGATTCAACCAAACGAATCTTAAAAAGCTTTTTATGATACCAAAGCTGACTAATGAATATTGGTTTAATCGTTTTAAAGAATTCGATCTCCTCTTCGACCGTTTTGAATTTATACTTCAAAACATACCGTTTAAGTTCAAGAACAATGGTTTCAATACAAGTAATCAATTGGCTTGTTCTTATCACAACGTCAGGCTGATCCAACGTGATTTGTTCCATCGCGATCTTCACCCTCGCTTGTAATTCTTCGGCAAATATTTTCAGTTCCATAACGATGTCGTTTTAAGCTGCTTTCAATTTGTCTTTGATGTCCTTGATATCTTGTTTGATCCTGTAATAATTATCCTGAATCTCTTGTGGTGTAATTTTTCTGACACCGGGAATTTTTTGATAGGCGTTTTCCTCAACTTTTATCGCTTCATGATCATTGATGATCTCAGCGTGAAATACCTTCAAATCAATTTTTTGATCAGGATCATCTGAAACTGTCCCGACAAATTCCCCGGAAGAAAGTGTTGCGATTTTTGATGGCGGAATAGCAGAATCCAACTGCGTAGATCGGCTCAGGGACGTATCTGAACCATCGATGGATAAAGTTTCGCGCTCTTGCACAATTTTCCCAAAACGTTCGGATAAAAGTTTAGCGGTCTCTCCAACCACCTGGCCGCTGATCACATTTCCGACAATGTTCATGATCACCTCTGCCTGTTCCCTTCCATAGTCTTTCTTAAGCTGGCTGTAGTCCTGTACGGCTAAAGTTGTGGCTACTTTATTCGCCCGGGCGGTTGCCATAAGGTTATCTATTCCATTAAAGTATATCGTTGGAAATTCATCGAAGATCAAACTGCTCTTCTGCTGATGCTTTTTATTAACCAGTTTAATGACGCGTGATATGTAAAGCGAAAGAACGGCGCCATAGATCTGCTGCTTCATTGGATTATTGCCCATACAAACAATCTTCGGATCTTCGGGATTATTGATGTCCAGGGTAAAATCATTTCCGGAAAGCACATAATACAATTGAGGCGATGACAGCCGGGCCATCCCAATCTTTGCGCTCGCAATTTGACCTTCAAGCTGCTCTATGGCTTCATTCCGGTAAGCGGATTCAAAAGGGTTAATCAATACTTCGATTTCGGATTCACTACGGAGCAACTTAAACAGCGTCGGATAATCCAGCTGCATCAGTTCAATAACGTGAGGTAAAGTGCAGTAACGACCGCCGTCGTATTTTTTGAGAAACCAGATTACAGCTGTCACAAAGTTTATTGGCGATTCGACAAAGAAGTCCCCTTGCTTTTTGATCCAATCGCGATTGAGTCCCAGCATAATGGTTCGTGATGACTCTGTCGCATCTGTTATATCAACCATTGTTGCGGGATCTAATGGATTACATCGATGGTATATCTGATCAATATTGATCACGTAGAAGGATGGGTCTACATCATATTTACCGCGATATTTTAATAGTGCATTGTACGCAATGCGTGATAAGTCATCATATTTAAAGTCGTAAATGAACATTGAAAAACCCTTCCTTATGTGTTGGGTGATAACGTGTCGAATGACGAAATAAGACTTTCCAGCACCTGGTGTTCCGATCACCAGCAGTGATCGGAACGGATTGATAATATTTATCCAACTTTTTTTCTCCCTGCCTCGAAAAACGTATTTAGCAGGTAAATTGACACTATACTCATTTTCCAACAGTCGTTCCTCCTGGGGAAATGATTCATTCATTTTGTTAAAAATATCTCTCATCAGCTTCACTTTTAATATCCTCGAAATCCATGTCCCCCCAGTCAGAAGCAAAATGTATCCAATGGATGTTCCGGTAACGTAAATAATCGTTTGGTCGTCAAGCTTGAGTGATGCCCGATAGATCAAGTGACAAAAGAATAACAACATTGACCCAACGACTACAAATAAACCCGCGCTTGAGATACTAATTTTTTCATCGCGCTTGCCTTTTGCACCGATCAATGAAATCGCGAGCAGCATAAACACTATTCCTTTGGATCTATAAATACCATCAAACAATCCTGTCTTGATTAATGAAATGAGTATTTTGTCAACCAAGTTTAATGTATAGCCCCACGCCTTTAATGAGGCATGGCAGAAAAAATAAAAATGAAAGATCAAGACAATGATGCTTGCCAATCTTATAAAATCTATTATCTTTCTTAGTGCCTGTTCGTTTTCTCCTGTTTGTAATCCCATTTGTATATGATTTATAGTGAACGACCTTTTTTCTTCTTTCTTCTTTTCGGTTTCAGTTCTGAAGAAAAATCAAATTGTTTGGCGTGAAATAAATTCTGTAGCATTTGGTTCCCTTCAACTGGTTGATCCCTATCAAACAAATAGTCGCGATTGCTTTTTATTTGGCTGAAGTTTGGCTTTAAAGTTTCACGGGAAATTTGCGGCTTCTGATCCTTCACATCGGAAAGGCGATTGAGAATTGATTTAGCTGTATACAGTTTGCCGAGGTCGCTCCCGTTGAATACAGTCCTATTATGAGTGTCGACAAAAGTTACCCCGTATATTCTGCCTTCATCATTTTGCCGGAAAACTACCTTAATGTTTTGTTGGTCTAATGCGTTTACAAATTCCTTCAATTTTAAATTCGGCCTTGCCGACAGCACATCGTCAACTTTCTCTTGCAGCTTCTTTTTAAAGGGTGTGCGCAAAACTTCATTCAGTTTGAATTGCTTTTCAAGATTTGCTAAGGTTGGCTTCCCGTAGATGGAACTCGACTTTATCGGAACCCCTACTTTATTTCCCTTCTTGTCAATAATGCTATAAAGAAGTCCGCCCTTTTGCCGCATCATTGTGCCCTCCTTTCCTCGGTCGGTCGTGACATTATATTGCTGTAAAACAGCATTTAATTCTGGGATGGACGTATACTTATAAGACCTGGTAATTGTCCTGACAATCTTCGAAATGGTCTTTTTCGTTTCCGATTTGCCATAGGATGCTTTCTCCAACATTCTTGGATCTAAGAGCACATCTTTAGCAACGTCCTTTTCATTTGCCCGAACTAAATTGAACATATCTTCAATTTCCTTACGGGCTTTTTCTGATTGGTTTCTGCCGATATTATGGAGAGGGATCCGCTTGCCGTTGTCCTGAATACTGGTAGTAAGAATGTGAACATGAGGGTGTGCGGCATCGAAGTGATGGTACACCAGGTAAGGTTGGTTCCCAAAGCCTATCTTATCCATGTAGGTTGTCGCGATAGCATTCAGCTTCTCCTTATCTAACCTTTCCCCTATTCCAAAATTCAAGGAGATATGCACAACATTTGTCTTCGACCTTTGATTAAGTTTGATCTGATTAGCAAACCTGTTTTTCTTTTCATGAAAATTCAGTTCTTCGGCACCGCATGGAAACAGGTTTGCCGCAATACATTCCGCCAATCCTTCTTTGACCTTATTCTCATTATAGTTAAGAGCTCCAGTCATGGTTTTACCCGTTATCATTTTTGCAACCACCTTTTTCCGATTTCAGAGATCATAATGAGTAACTGCTCAACTTTTGTTTCAACCCTTTTATAGTCTTCCCCAATTTTTAATGCATGAAACATTTTTTGATTAACAGAATCGGTTTCATGAAAGAACCTGGTGATCTGATTGATGTTGATACCGATCTGATTTAGCTCTTTTCTAATTCCTGCTAATTCCAGCGCGGTAGAGTTGAGCGTCGCGTCGGTATAGTAGAACAAGATCCTCTCCTTATAAAGAATGCTTCTTACCATCTCACTTACATTTTGGCAGTTCGTCTTCTTTCGTTTTTCTTCAAGCTGATTGAAGAAGCTCCCGGAAACGCGAAGGGTAATTACTTTATCGAGCGCATCGCTGGCCTTTCTAGGACTCATGCCTCAATAGTTTTAATATTTCTATGCGCCGAGTTCCGAGGCGAAAGGGATGACAAGATCCATTTGTGTATACAAATGTACATCTTGCTGATGCTCGAAGACCGGCATCTATCCCTTCAAGCTCTTCAACATTTAAAGGCTGACCTAAGGGATAAAAATCATAATGAAAGTTTAAAAGATCATCATCTATAACCCTTGGGTTATCTGGCGTTTTGCAAAACCTGAAATTTAAATTGATCATAATTGCTTGTGTTTAATTATGACTCAAAGGAATGACGAATCGTCAGAGAAGAACAGTTACAACGGTACTAGTACCCTTGCAAAGTCATTGATAATCAGCAACAAAAAATTAGTTAAAATTTGAAGCAAAATTCTTAAAGTTAGGGTTCCAATCCTTTGACAGATTCGGATTTCTTAGTCTTGTGCATCTTTGCGATGTGTCCCTCAAGGGACTTTTTATTTTGAAATGGTCCGGCATCACATTCATAGCACCAAAATTCTATCCTCTTGCCTTTTTCATCCATTAATCTTTTGTAGAACAATTCACTTAGCTGCCAAACCGATAAAGAATGCGTTAGACAAATGAACAGGCTTATCACCATGGTCTTTACGTTTTCAATTGTTGGATCTTGAATTGAAACGAACCAATAATCGTAATAGAAAAAGTTGAGAAAGAAGCTTACAACCGCGTAAAACTTTCCGGTCGTTCTATAACCATTGATAAGGAATACCAGGATCAGGAATTCAATAACAGCTGCTAAGGCCACGCCATAAAACCAGTTAAAGATTGTAAACCCGGAAAACGTCATATCGATGTGTTCCAGTTGCATGAAGAGATTTCCGGCGTGCGGAACATACAACATCATTAAAATCAGAGCACCGTGAAAAATTGCTTGTTTACTCTCAAGGTAGATCACTACTTTATTCATTGCTTTAGAATTAGTGGCTGAAAAATGTACTCGTTTGGTTTGTTTTAAGGTGCGCGGCTACCTTGTTAAGGTCAGCTCTTACCTTGGGTCAGGTGGGTCTTCACCTTGCTTAAGGTCGGCTGATACCTTGAGTAAGGTCAAGCCTGACCTTGGCTAAGGTCACCGATGAATTCCACGTGACCTCGTTAAGGTCGGGACGCTCATAGTCTTGCTCAACAAGTATTCATTCACATCCTTGAACGATGAATAGATTGAAGAAGCATCCTGGAAAGCGATCCCTTTTAAGGTCAAAGCTTCCTTGGCTTTTTTTCCGGCGTCATCATTGTCTAGAAAAAGGATCACGTGGCCATGCGCCTTCAGAATGGGCAAGCTCTTATTGAGCATACTCAGGGAATTGAGGACTAAAAAGTCAGAGTCTTTGCTCAAATCCCTTATCAGTCTGTCATCGACCTGGATAGCAGAAAGGAAATCGATGAAACCTTCCTGAACGCAAACTTTATCGGATTGATTATCAATGAAAGAAATGTCCTTTGGAGATGACGACCCTTTAAACCAGCTATTGCGAAGCTCATATCCTTCGGAGATATTTCGAAATCCTAAAGCACTGTAGATATTTGGGCCGATCTTAAAGTCGACTTCTTTGCAATACTCTTTAGCAATCGATGTTTCAATTCCACGTTCATTGATATATTCAGTAAGCGCTTGCGCCCGTAGTTCTTTTATCGATAGGACTTCCAATTTGTTTTCAGGCGGCTCAAGGGTTTTCTGGTGAAGAGAAAAATCATTATGCAGATTTAGGTTGGAAAGTTTAAGCATGAATTCGTGGACGGTACATTGATGAAGCCTCACGCCTAAATCAATGATAGTCCCACCCTCTCCGATTCCATGGTCATACCAAACGTTTAGTTTAGTATTTACTTTGAAGGAAGGATCTTTATCAAGCCTGAATGGTGAATGATACCAATGATCGTTGCCGCGGATTTTATTAGGTTCACATCCTAAGCTCCTTAAATACTCAACTATAGAAATGTTTTTTGCGTCTGAAAAAGAAAAAGCCATAATATGATATTATAGCTTCGAAAATCAATACATAGATATTCCCGTGTTCACAAAGTGTGTCCAAGTTGGGAAGGTTTAAGATGTCGGAGCGGAATTTATTTAAATCAATGGAACACGATACATTCATGTCTTTAAACGGCGCCGCGAGTCCTGGACCTAATTAAACTTTTACAACGAATGAAATATAAATCACATTAATTCTGCTTGGAATTTAGTATAAGAAACAATTGAAGGTATTTTTTTAATCCGTCAAGATTAAGACTATGACTCCGATAGGCGATGTACAAATCCGGTCGGATAAGATAAAGGCCGCCTTCCATGACATCCAGAGCCTTATAAAGCTTTTCCGTGCTTGGTGTAAATAGAATACTTTCATAGGTGACAACTCCTTTATATTGTTCCAGGAATTTGATCAACTCCGCATCAGAATCTTTGGACGAATTGGAAAAAATAAAAAGATGCAGAGATGTTGCATTGACTCGCTTTTGAATGTTTACACGCTGGCCTAACATATCTTCGTATTCTAAGTACGGGAGTCGTTCGCCTGGCTTCGGGGCACCTGAGGCAAAGCCCGTGTCTTTTCCATTCGCAGAAAGTAAACTTTCACGATAAGTTATACCGATCTGCGAAATATTCTTGAACAGAAAACGCTCAACGGGTTTTATTTTTAAGAGAATAGCAAGTATCCGCGGGGCGATATGCATACGCATATACTTTACCAATCCCTTTTGACTCACGGTCATATTAAACGCCCTGTCAGTGGACTGAACAAGTCTCCTTGCAAATGGAAGGCGCTCCTCCTGATAGGTATTAAGCAAATCTTCTTTCGCCCACTTTTTTATCACAAATGCCAACTTCCATGCTAAGTTGAAAGCATCCTGGAAGCCGGTGTTCATTCCTTGTGCTCCAACCGGAGAATGGATGTGAGCTGAGTCGCCTGCGAGAAAGCATCTTCCTATTTTAAATTGCGATACGTACCGGTGATGAGAATGATACATCGAAATCCAGCCAGGGTCGTAAAGCTCAATTTTCATTTGCATCCGTTCAGCAAAGCCGTTATTAACATCTTCAAAAGTGATATCCTCTTTTGAGGATGCTTCCTTGGGAACAAAACCAATCACCCTGCATCTGCCTTCGGGCATTGGAAAGAAACCCGCAAAGGAATGATCAGAAAAAGCTATATACAGTTCATCCTCTTTCAGATTCCAGTTGACCCTGCAATCCAAAACAAACAAGTCAATCGGATAGGTTTGACCACCAAATGGAATGTCAAGGATTTGTCGCACTTGACTCCTTGCGCCATCAGCTCCAACTAGCCAATCAGCTTGAATTGTCTCGTCAATGCCAGCATTCTTCACAGTTACTTTTACTCCGTGATCATCCTGGCTGAAATCAATTAACTCTGTTTCCCATTCTACCTTGTGTCCAAGGCTTTCAAGCAAATCGTTTAAAAGCTTTTCTGTTTTGGATTGCTCCAGTACAAGGAGGAAAGGAAATTGCGTTGCTCCCTTTCCAAATTCCGAAAGAGGAATGCGCTGTTTAACCTTACCTTTTACAAAATAGTTAACGGCTTGTACCTTCTTTCCAAGCGTTACGAAGTTGTCTGCAATTCCGATTTGCGAAAATATCTCCATTGAAGCTGCATGAATGGCAAGCGCGCGGGATTGAGTCGTTGTTCCCTTGTTCTTTTCTATTATACGAAACTTAAGACCGTAACGAGCCAGTAAGCATGCCGCCAAGAGCCCCGTTGGACCGGCGCCAACAATTACAACCTCCGATTTGTCAGATTTACTTCTTTCCACAATTGTTATGTTTTGTTATTGCTGTCTAGCTTTTAACAGCGCAGCGCGTGCTTCATTTGCAACGTCTCCCCTAAGGAAGAAGTTTAATGCAGCCTTGCTGTACGCATCAGCTTCTTCAAGCATGGGCAAATGAGCTGATTTCTTCATCCAATGCAGACCCACTACGCCCGGTATGTCCTTCGCAAGGCGAACTGCGATCTGCGGCCCGAAGTTGGTATCCTGTTGACCCCATAAGATCAGCACCGGTTTATCAAATCTCTTCATTGCCGGAACAGCCTCAAGCGTTAAGCAATTATGTTTTGGATCAAGCTGTGAGACAAAGAAAATCCGAAGCCGTTGCCATCGCAACGGACTCATCAGATGTTGATCAGTAAAGCCGTCAAGTGTTTCATCTGTTAATATTGATTTGTCCGCTACTGCGATTGAATACAGTTCGCGTTGAAGGGCTTTGAACTTAAAAGCCTGATAAATGATTGGACTAGTGATTGGATTTGTGATGAGTTTCAGGTCAGGAATTTCTGGTTTGCTTGGCCATTGATCATAAGCTTCCACATTTGTTAGTATTGCCATCTCGATGCGGTCTGGGTAATGCTGCATCAATAATTGTACAATTGCACCACCATGATCATGGCCGATAAAACGTGCAGACTTGACGCCCAAATGATCCATTAATTCCTGCACCATTTTCATATTTTCCGTGAGTCGATAGTCGTCGTTAAGCCGGACAGGAGTATCGCCTAATCCAAGCAGGTCAGGTGCGACGACTCTGAAATTTTTGGCAAGGGCTGGAGCAACATCCCTCCATTCGTAAACGCTGAAGGGGCATCCGTGAAGGAGAATTACAGCATCACCTGAACCCATGTCAACATAAGCAACCCTGCGATTCTGTAGATCAGCTATTCTTTTATTTGCAGACATTATATCCGGCGAGAATTTTCCAGATTCTACAGCAAATCTTCCATCATGAGGAATGAACATGCCTGCAGAGATTGCAAGCATCAGCCAACCTGATCCAGTAATCAAAATAATCATAGCACTGATCATCGTTATCTTTTTCACATTGCGTTGGCTTCCTTCTTTCATAAATACCTGATTTTAATTTGAAGAGTGGTATTCTCGCGAACGTGAACTTTTGCCTTATCATAGGAAGGATAACCACCTCGTGAATAGTTCGAAAGCCCTGCACCCTCTTTCGGAATTCCAAGAAAATTCTTCTCCATTTGATTATTAGAGTTCTCATCATGAACACAGCCAAAGGCATATAGGCCTGCAGGCAGCTCCACGCTAAATGTTATTCTGTTTTCAATGATGTTTCCTTTCAGGCTTCTATATGCCTTTGAAAAATCAGAAGGAAAGCCATCCGAGCTGTTGAAAATATTAAGGATGGCCTGACCGTTGTTATCCTTAAAACCAGTGACTGTCAACTGAACTAGGAATAGTTTAAGGCTTTCTTCGTTCGTTTTCTGGGCCTTCATACTATGACGTGACACAACCAGCAGCATTAGGCACAATACAATGGGGATATTGATGTGAGTAACTTTTTTCATTGCATAAAATTAGCCTCGCACCGGTTGGCCGAAAATTGTTTCGTCCACTGAATTTACCTGTTTGTCCACTGATAGCAGGAATAAGAGAAACAGCTACGGTATATAATAGTAAGTTGCGTAGAAAAAAGCATGGCACAACTAACAACACTACTTTGGATCAGCTTAATAATAAACGGCCTTTTTGCCGGCATGTGTCTTGATGTAGCTACGGTCAAGCTTCCCACTCGTAAGAGAATCGGTGTATTAGCGTATGCCCACTTCGCCAGGAATAATGACCTCGGCAATGGACTCAAAGTGTACCCCTATTTTTTTATTGCGTCGACGCTCTTGTCAATTATTGATGCAGTAGAAGCCTACATGAACGATTATCCTGAGTCTGCTTCAGTTGCATTATTCATTGCAGCATTTACAGGAGCCGGGTGCATTTTTTGCACCACTCAAGCTGCCCCAATCATGTGGAGTTTAAGGAAAACTCCAGATCATGAGAAACTGCTTAAAGAAAAGTTAGACCGATTTGCGTTCTGGCATAGTTGGCGAACACTATTTCAAATGTCGACTTTCTTACTAATGTGCTATGCTTTGGCGATATTGTAGATATAAGTGACAAGAAAATTCAGAAGTATATCGATCATTTTGCATGTCCTCGTGTGGGGCACAATATTCAGCTTGCCCCTTCTCTTTAAAACACAAGGTCTTATCAATTCCGGTTCAGAGCGTGACGCGGCGCTCTATTTCGGTTGCATAAATGTCATCAATGCGGGATTGTTTTACTTCAACGGATATTTGCTGTCACCGAAATTATTAAACAAGAAAAAATGGATTCCATATGCGCTTGCGCTTCTGGGCCTGATTGGAGTTATCTCACTGATTAAATTATTGGTTGTTGGCACGCTGTTCAAAACTTTTGCATTAAATGAATTAGCTTACCGTTTTGCCATATTCTCAACGATAGGTTTTCTGATTATAAGCACCTTGTTTAGCATGGCCCTGAATTCTATAAGGCTGGAGCGGGAACAAAAAGAGCTGCTTGCCGAGAGATTATCAGCTGAACTGAAATTTTACAGATCTCAAGTAAGTCCGCATTTTTTATTTAATGTATTGAGTACGCTTATATCTCTCGGGCGAAAGGGTTCTGAAATGCTGGAACCTTCTTTAATAATGTTATCGGAACTGATGCGATACATGCTCTACGAAACCAACGAAAAAAGAGTTGATATCCAAAAGGAGGTCGAATATCTTAAATGTTACATTGCTCTTCAGCAATTGCGTTTTGGGCATGATGATGTGAAAATAGAATCAAATTTAATTGTTTCTGAAAATACCAATGGTTTGACCATCGAACCCATGTTGCTTATTCCTTTTGTCGAAAACGCATTTAAGCATGGTATCGGTTTGGTTCAGCAACCATCAATCAAAATTGATCTGGAAGTCCATGATAGTATTTTAAATTTTTGTGTACAAAATGCATACCTAGACAATTCACCAGGGAACAAGGATAGTAGTTCTGGGATAGGGCTCTCCAATATTCGATCCCGCCTCAGACTGCTTTACGCTGAAAAGCATCAGCTACTAATCAAAAAAGAGAACGGCATCTTTCGTTCAACCCTAACACTTGAATTGAAATGATTCGTTGCATTGCTATCGATGATGAAAAACTGGTGCTGGACTTGCTGGTCGACAATATCCGGAAAGTACCTTTTCTGGATCTCGTAAAATCTTTTAGGAACCCGTTGGAAGCATCGGAAATATTGCTATCGGAAAAAATTGATTTGATTTTTCTGGATATTCAAATGCCACAAATAAACGGCTTGCAATTCATAAACGCCTTGGCTGACCCTCCCATGATCATTCTTGTTACTGCTTATCAAAAATATGCCATTGAAGGATATGATCTGAACGTCATCGACTATTTACTCAAGCCGGTATCTTTTGAGCGTTTTGTCAAAGCCTGCAATAAAGCGCAAGAATTGCACGCGCTAAAACACAAAGATGACTCAAAAGAAACGATCGATCATTTTTTTGTGAATGTCGAATACGCTTCGGTAAAAGTCCTTGTCTCCGAGATTCTATACATCGAGGCATTGAAGGACTATATTAAAATTTTTACTTCAACATCAACCAGGCCCGTAATCACAAAAGTGAGCATTAAAGCAATCGAGGAAAAATTACCTGGCAACCTATTCGTACGAATTCACAAATCTTTTATTATCAGTATTGAAAAAGTGAAATCGGTAAAAAGAGAGTTTGTTTGTATTGGCGATAAGGATATTCCTATTGGTGAAGTTTATAAGGAAAACGTTGGTAAAATTCTTAAGTCAAAACTTTAGTAAACGTGTATTCGAGGTCGTTTCACAATCATCGCGATGCCGCCATTATTACATGGCTTGCTTCGGAAGAGCAATATTAATCTTTCAGACGACAATGTAACACTCTATATCGCGACATCCTTTTTTCAACAGTCTTTCATTTTCAATATCAAGAAATAGGCTTTGTGAAAAACTCCTTGACCTTGGCATTTAATGATTTAGATTCTTCGTCGTATGCAGCGATGAATGGGGGCAATGGCCGGTCATCAGCATGCTTCATGGTTACCCAACCCTCCGGATCATCATCGTTATCTAGCAAGGTAAACCGAATTTGGCAAAAAGTATAAAGTTAAAGGCCCAAAAGAACCATGCACCGCCATAACGGTATTCCAAATAGATGCGGTTTTTGATAATTGAACCCTATCCCGTATTTTAGCGTTTGCTTAAATAAGAAAAGTATGAAAAACACCTGTATCAGAGTATTTGCGGACGTTAACCAGATCAAGGCCTGTAAAGAAAAGGTAAGTCACATTGACGAATCGGCGGAACATCTTGCAAATTCTCTTAGTTTGGCCGGAAATGCTGTGCGTCTTAAAATTTTATTTTTGCTGCAAGAAGAGGGACAACTTTGCGTTTGCGATTTAAGCGACATTTTAGGCATGAATATTTCAGCGATTTCTCAACACCTGAGAAAACTTAAAGACGGGAAGATAATAACGTCAAAGAAAACCGGGCAAACTATTTTCTATTCTATGAGCAGTGAGTATGCCAACATCTTCAAACCTATTTTTAAACTCATTACTGATAATAAAATTTTAGAAATGATATGAAAACTCAAATTGTTCTTAGTGTATTCACGGCATTGAGCGCATCAATGTGCTGCATAACTCCGGTACTTGCTATCGCAGCAGGAACAACGGGTGTGGCATCCTCATTCCATTGGATTGAACCTTTGAGACCATATTTTGTATCTGTGTCGGTTCTGGTTTTAGGTTTTGCATGGTTTCAATCATTTAATGCAAAGAAAAAAGACGACTGTGGCTGTGAAACTCCTGAAAGGAAATCCTTCTTGCAATCGAGGACTTTCCTTAGCATCGTAACTATTGTTTCATTCTTGTTAATCACCTTCCCATCTTACTCAAAGATTCTCTTTAAGAACACGGAAAGTCAAAATGCGCAACAGCAAAACAAGAATAAGAAAATTGAGCTGACCGTTTCTGGAATGACCTGTTCTTCATGCGAACTTCATATCGAAAGTGAGGTTAAGAAATTGCCAGGCGTTTCCTTCGTAAAAGCATCGTATGAAAAAGGCTCGACAACCGTGGAATTTGACGAACAGAAAGTTGCACCTGATAAAATCATTGCAGCTATCAACGGTACTGGTTACAAAGTGCAGCAAATTCAAAGTCCAATAACGCAAAAAGACAAATCGGAGAATTGTTGTGCCAACGGCACTTGTAAAAATCATCTTGGCGTTTTACCAAATGAGGTAAATAAGAATTTGAAATTATTGTCCAGCACTGTTGAAATTCAAAAGGCTTTTAATCAGCAAACAGGCAGGACTAAATTTGTGGCAATTTTATCATCGACGTGCGGTTGGTGTTTGCAGGGGGCTGAATCAGTCCAAAAAACAATCGTTGAAAACATGAAGGGTAAGGACCTTGGTGTAATCATTATTTGGACAAACATGGTAAAGTCTGACGACCAAAACACTGCTTACAAAGCAGCTTCGTTATTTAAGGACCCAAGTATTGTTCAATTCTTCGACTCGGAAAATAAATTTGGGGACTTAGTTGCTCAGAGATTAAATCCACAAGGGAAAAAGGCTTGGGACATCTACATGTTCTTTGACAAGGATACCCAGTGGAACACAGCTTTTCCAAGACCATTCGAGTACGTACATCAATTAAGTTCCGAGATTCACCCTTGGGTCGACAAAACGAAATACTATTGTGGCACAGACCTTACAAAGAGATTGGACGAGATAGTTACCACACTTTAATTTTTTGTTATTATGAATGACGCTTTTATAACTCAGTCAGTTATAACTTGCCCAAAATGTGGGTTCTCGAAGACAGAGGAAATGCCAACCGACTCCTGCCAATACTTTTATGAATGCAAAAACTGTAAGACTCTTCTAAAACCAATCGCAGGTGATTGCTGTGTGTTCTGTTCCTATGGGACGGTAAAGTGCCCGCCGATTCAGCAATCAAAAAGTTGCTGTAATTAATGATTACCCCTCACACAAAAGTAATAGAGACGTCCAAATACTGTAAAATAGGCCGGCGGTGGTGAACTAATTTCATCACACGAAATATTAACATATTTGTACCCTAGGTGTATCTCGACAATCAAAATACTTCGATTTGATTGGTGGCCATTAGCCCTGAAAACAAGCTCTACTTTTTTCTATTTGACCTTTAAATATTCTATACCGAGAGATCCTTTTTTTAACAGCTTTTCATTTTCAGTATCAAGAAACAGGCTTTGCGATGGATCGCTGTTCTTGGCTGTTAATGATTTAGACTCTTCATCGTATGCCGCTATGTATGTAGGCAATGGTCGGTCATCAGCATGCTTCATGCTTACCCATCCGTCCTGATCATAATCGTTCAACCGCCACTTGTGATTTGAAATCTCATAACCTCCATCAACCGCCTGAACAAATATCGAATCACGAATTTTTCTAATACCCAATTTATCACCAGTCTCCGGGTGAGTCACCTCTGATGAGTACTCCCTGGCATAAACACCTGATGCATCGTTTCCACTAAGGCGTGAATTTTCTGAAGAATTGCAAGCAACAAAACATAAGCCACCAGCAAAAAGTAAAATTGATTTTAGTGTCATGGTTAGAGGGGTTAATTTTTATTAATGTAACTGAGCAACGACTGAAATGTTTTCTTTACGGCATCTTTAGCGCCACTTTCAGCATTATAAAATTTAATTCTTAAACTTTCATAAGAAACGGATTCAGCTCTTTTTGTTTTTACGAATTTCGAAAGAAAGCGGATAACCTCAGAGATATTTTTATTCTGAATAATGTCAGTGTCTATAAATATTTTGAAAATGTATGCTAGCTGAGAAACTGATAGGTCAAATATCATTTTAAAGTCACTTTTCACTTGACCGTCTGTTTTTGAAAAAAGTTGCAGCCTTTCTTTTTGATGAAGGTAATCCAATTCACAACTTATCCATTCAAGTAATTGTCGCTTGACGTTTAATCCATCGTCGTTTACACCAACGCCATGAATAACAGCTATTTGACTAATAATTTTATAATAGTAGGCGGCTTGATCGATCCTGTCTGACAAAGTTTCACAGTTTAGTAAAGCCCGGTTTATGTGATCCGTGTAAAATTTAAAGAATTGCGGATCATTAAAATTCACCCTAATTAAAACATTGCACAAATTCATGCGCCGCCAATTCACATCGTCAATTGAAAAGTCGATTTGAAAAACTTCGGCTTGCAATAATTTTAGATAGTCTAGTTTCTTGAAGGTCAAAGTACTACAGCCTGGCTTGCCTGGAATTTCGTGAAAAACCGATAATACAGGATTTATTAATTCCGATTCTACATATTGATTGGTGCCAATCAATTGCAACGCATCGATTTTAACTGCTAGATCTTGTTGAGCCTGTTCGATAATCCATTTCGGCGCATTAATGCTATCAAGAAAAAATGTCGAGAACTCGTTTTTGATTATCGATAAAATATTGCCGTTTAATTTTAGGAGAAATTCCAATACAGAAGAAAATTGGTCCGCGCGGCTGGACATCTCGATGCGGGTTTCAAAAATCTTATCCAGCAACTCTACAAGTGCGATTTGGTGTAGCCCAAAATATTCGGTAAAATATGCTTCGCCCCTAGGGCGTAAAACTGTCCTTCTGAACGCGATCTTTATCCGTATATATTCAGAAGATAAGAATTCCTTAATTTTTTGAAATTCCTCATCTTTAAAATCTCCGCCGAGAAGTAAACCCAGAACCTTCATTACAACGGATTCAATATGTTCTAATTCATATTCCACGACAACTCGCCGTTTTCTTCTGCCACTTGCTTACGAAGGGTGAATATTTACAAGAATTGTCAAATATGGAATACTATTTTAGTTGTATTTGAACGTATTTAAATGGTACCGCTTGTAGTAAAAATAAAGTACTTCAATCAACGTAGGACTTCATATTAGACTAAAATCCAGCTTATTTATCAACTCCAATTTGTTGCTCACACCTACCTTTGAAAAAATATTCGAAATATGCTTGGCTACTGTCTTGTCAGAAATATGAAGGTTATCACCAATCAATTTGTACGGTTTTCCTGTAACAAGGAGTCTGATAATATCAATTTCTCTGGAAGTAAGCCTATACCTATTGTCGCTCTCAAGACTTTTAATTTTTGATTGTGTATGGGAATCCTCCTCAGTCTTGGAAAGAATCGATCGATAAGCTTGATTTATCAATGCTTCTCGTTGCTTTTTTTGATTAGCAAAAAGTGAGTCAATTTTGAAAATTAACTCTTGTACCTTAAAAGGCTTTTCAATGTAGTCAATCGCGCCCAGACTCAGACCTTTTATTTTATCTTCACTCGATGCCTTTGCAGTCAGAAATACAAACGGAATATGCGCAAAATTTTTCCTGACGGTTACTTGTTCACAGAACTGAAACCCATCCATATCCCTCATCATAACATCAGAGATTATCAGATCCAACGACGTAATCTTATCTAGTTTCTCCAGCGCATGCTGGGCATTCTGCGCAACCACCAAATTATAATGAGCTGCGAGCTTCATCACTAAATATTGGGTCATTTCTGAGTTGTCCTCGACGAGCAGTATGCAGGGCTTTTCCGCCACCAAAGGGGTTTGAAAATCCACCACGTCATGTTCTTCTAAATGTATTAACGATTCCATTGGAGCCAAAGGCAACTTGACGTCCACTTCCGTTCCCGTTATAGGATGGCTGCTTAGGCTTATGTGACCATTCAGGTCTTCTATAATCTTTCTGACGATTGATAAACCCATGCCCATTCCTTCAGTAGTTTTTCCTGAAAGAGAAAGCTTAAAATAAGGTTCAAAGACTTTTTGCTGAAGATCTTCCGGGATACCAGGGCCGCTATTCTTCACCGAAAAATTAAGATGGCCATCATTGGCTTCAAGTTTTACGCATACACACCCGTTATGCTCCGTGTATTTTATCGCATTTTCAACAAGATTATTGGTGATCCTGTCCAACGCGCCGGGATGAGCCTTTACGTACAGATTTGGCACCAGATCGTATTGGAAATTGAGATCCTTTTTCCGTGCAACGGATTCAAACAAAGCTAATTTGAAAGATATTAAATCAGTGAGGTTAGAAACTTGGTCGTGGTTGTAAATACCGAAGCCCTTCTCATAGGATTCAACATCAAAAAAATTGACAATGTCAGTTGTCAACCTATCAATATTATTTTTAATAATTTGAATTTCATTGTTCTCGCCGTACGTTTGAATGTAGTCTGACAAATAATTATTTATTAAAGTCAAAGGCGTTTTTGTCTCATGGGCGAGGTTAACGAAAGTCGTTTTTCGCTCCTCGATGACTTGTTCAAGCTTTTTAGTTCTCTTTCGTACCTTCTTCTTTAAATCTCGATTTAGCTGCTGCAGATTCTTTTCGGACTCCAGAAGCTTGTAATATTCCTTTCGAGATTGTTTGATTGAAGACCGAACATAAATTATTGTCATCATCAGAAACCCGGCATTGGTAACTGAATGTTCCAACACTTGAAAGTCTCCGAAAAAGACTATGACTGGAAGCAATGCCCAGCAAACAAGTGAAATATACGCAGCAATTGCATGTTCATAAAGTGGATCATCAATCGCTTTACCCTCTTTTTTAGAGGTTCGGAACTTAAGAATCAATGCGCGGGCGGTATAATAAATGAATCCCAATGCATACAAGAATGGAACAACCACAGTTAATTGTGCACTTAACCTTACATTACCCGTAAGCAAGTAAGGCAGCAAGAAGAGAAATACAAAAGGAAGGAATAAGAAGAACAGCAAACCATACGTCGCAAAAAACTTTAAATCCGAGAGTTCAAATACTTTATAGAAATAGTAAATGACGTACATCGACATAATAAAGCCAACGAGGTAAGCAATGATGTTTTGTACAATAATTGGAATCGCGAATTGAGAGTCAGGAAATAACCCGCTACAAATATTGTGCGCTATCAGGCACAGAAGTAAAATCAAATATTGCAGCCTGCTTTTATCACTGGGTCTTTGCAAGAAGTAGATAATCTGAAAAACCAACATTACGATTTCAAACATGGTTATAGTAAAAGTAACCATGTGCATATCTGTATTGAGAAAATGCATAACATTTTGATGTTTAGCTCACTTGAAAAAATAATACTTAAGCCAACAAGTGACAATTAAACTCTACGCAACTGATACAGCGTATAATTTAAACTCAGTGATTGAAAAATTTCGAAACCAAATTTTTTATAGAATGGAATATTATTTTGTGTCGATGTCTCCAGGTAGATCGGTCTCCGCTTCCGTTCACACTCGGCAATCACTTCCAGGATAAAGGCACTACCGATTCCCTTATTTTGCTCCGAAGGGTTTACTCCTATAAACCACAGGTAAGCAAATGGATCTTTGGGATGATTATTTTTGATCATCGACTCTCTTTTCAAAACAGTATTCACTCTGTCGACTCCAATTACTGACAAGGCGAGTTTAACATCCCACAAAATGGTGCGTAAAGAAGTTCTTTTCTTGTCTGGAAAGAGAATTAGAGCGCATGCCTGATTGTCATCAGACATCCATACCTCGCCAAAGGCATAGCAAACATCAAATGAGTACTCCATCAATGACTTGATTCGGTCCTCTCTTCTTTGATCTTGTTTTACTACGTAATTGACGCTTTTGTTATCCGAAAAGGACTTGGAAAGTATTTGGATAACATGATTTTTGTCCATGACAGTGACTCGTCTCATGGTTAGATGCTTTTGTGAATTATAACGGCTTATTTTTCCCGTTCATCCCTGTACTTGAACTCCAAAAGTGTATTTGGATTCTCTCCCAACCCCTTGGCTAGTCGCCGTATAGTGCTGAGGGTCGGGTCCCGTTCGCCCCTTTCAATTCTGCCAACTTGGCTTTGAGGAATCACACACCGGAAAGAAAGATCTTCCTGAGTTAAGTTCTTTGACAACCTCAGCTTTTTAAGATGCTTTCCGAAAGCCTTGATATAACGAATATCCCGGTTGTGACCCATTTAAGGGCGTAAGGTGGGCAGAGGAATTTTTTTATGTAAGAGCCAATTGGCTCTTTTAAGTCAGGAAATTCAAATTTATATTATTGATTGTAAGTCTATTATGATGAAAACTGACTTTAGTAAATTGCGGTAAATAGCCAATTTGGTAAGCGCTAGCGAAGCAATTGAGTGGGCTATCTCCTTTTTCGAAGCAATACCACTGAAACAGATGTATTGTTCCAAGGTGGGCAACTTTGCTTTTGACTAAGCAACGTTTAATTCGAGCAACTCAAAATCGTTGAAGAATTTACTTTCAGCAGCAAGTTTTGCATAGTCCATACCGTTCAGTTTTAGGTATTTTAAGAAGCTTGATTCGGATTTATGGCCAGTGCAATTCATTATCTCATAAACCTGCATTGATCTGGAGAGATAAGCATTTGTTGCAAAAGATCTACGAGCCGTGTGAGTGGAAATTTGTTCGCTTTTTTCAACAATGTTCCCCTTTATTGTTATGCGACCAAGCTTAGCTTTTTCACCGATTTTCTTTAAGAAAAGATTAAATTTTTGATTAGTGATGACCTTAGGACGACTATCTCCGTATTTATTTAAAATTGACTTCACAATTGGATGCACCGGGAGATGGATAACTTTTTTACCTTTCTGCTGCGATATCTTTAAAATCTCCCTTCCATTTTCAATGCTTATGTTTTCTTTCCGGATCTGATGCCAATCAGAATGGCGTTGTCCAGTATAGCACGCCATAATAAATATATCGCGAAGCTTGCTTAACGCAGGACTTAGTTCAGCCTTAAGTAGTTTTTTAATATCAACCTCATTTAAATAAATAGAGTCAGATTCCGCCCTGATTACCTTAAAGGACTTCTTATGAAAGGCGGGGTTAACGTTGATATCTCGATCTTCAGCTTCGCGTAGAATTGCTTTGATTTCTTTAAAGTGCTTACCGCGATTATTCGGGCTGAAATTTTTTTCGATCATATATTTATCAAAATCGTGATAGTACATTTTATCAAGGCTCTCGAAAGTCAACTTGATTTTATTTTTCGCGCAATGCTCCTTTAAAAGATTAAGAGTTTGACGTTTGGATCTCTTAGTTCCTTCTGAAATTGGCAATCCATCTTTGTTTTTAGTTGTGTTAATGATTTTTTCCCAAGTAGCGTAGAAATCATTCTCTTTTTCAAGCGCCTGTTTTTCTATTTCAAGCTGCTGCTGCTGCTTGATCGTCACTTCCTTTTCTTCATCAATTTGTGTTTCATTCAATTTGTGTTTCAGGTCTGCCCTAAGAATCGTTTTGCTGTTATGTTTTGAGGACAAGAAATTGATGACCACTTGTTCCAATTTCTGAAGATAGTTGTTTAGTTCTTGCAGTTCTTTTTCACGGGCTGGGATTACCTTTACCCTTTCCTTCTTTTTTAGCCATAAAGTTTCGTCCATCACCTTGCCCGTACTGTACATGAATTTTCTTCCCTTAAATCTGGAATCAAACACCTGTAAAATTAGTACCGGGGTAGATTTTCCTTGTTGCCTGAGCGAAAAATGAACGTTGTTCATACACTTTAATACGACACATTACATCTTAGGTTTTCTAGCAGTTGAACAATCAGTTGAACAAAAATCAAATCTTCTTTAATTGTAACGACCTAAAAAGCTCAAGCAATTTTAGCAAAAACCGCGTTTATGACAAATAGAGGAAAGTATCGACAATGGGAGGGCGATAGTTCGAATCCGCTCGAGACCTCAACCAACAAGTAAGCCGCGTCCGACGATAGTCGGATGCGGTTTTTCTTTTTAGGCCGAGGGAAAACCGAGATTCTAGGTTGCTTCCACATTCACGTTATTGCATTTGCAAAAAATTGATTAAGGGTCTATGGAGTTCGGTGGATTCTCTTCATATCGAATCTGAAATCCGGAAAACTGATCCTGGTGTATGAGCGAAGTCAAATTTAAGGTAATTTCCCTTCGTCCTTTTAATCACTCACAAAGCAACCGAGAATAAGAATTTTGTTCATCTTGATTTAACATGATAGATCGCGTAAAAGTGAAAAAAATGTAATGTCATGCACGCCCTGAAAATATTCTTACGAATAATTAAATTCCTTGGGAAAGCAATACTGGGCTTGCTTTTAATATTTCTCACGGGAATAGGCATCGTCCACCTTCCGCCGGTGCAGGAGCAGATCACCCGGAAA
>Ga0190271_10000035_pt1 | contig 83540 bp, 90 predicted proteins | sample Popmic356T_FD_133747 | JGI IMG/M metagenome (GOLD analysis project Ga0190271, IMG submission 133747) | Populus adjacent soil microbial communities from riparian zone of Weber River, Utah, USA - 356 T | ecosystem: Environmental > Terrestrial > Soil > Riparian zone | place: USA: Utah | collected...
CTCCTCGAGCTCGGCGCAGACCGCGTCGTAGGACTCGGGCTTGACGACGACGGCGACGCCCTCGTGGTTCTTGGCGGCGGCGCGGATCATCGTCGGCCCGCCGATGTCGATGTTCTCGATCGCGATGTCGTGCTCGACCTCGTGGTCGGCGACGGTCTGCTCGAAGGGATAGAGGTTGACGCAGACCAGGTCGATCGGGACGATCTCCTCGGCCTCGAGGGTGGCGGCGTGCTCGGAGTCGCCGCGACGGGCGAGGATCGCCGCATGGAGGCGCGGATGCAGGGTCTTGACGCGGCCGCCGAGGATCTCCTCCTGGCCGGTGAACTCGGAGACGTCGGTGACCTCGATGCCGGCCTCGCGCAGGGCGGTCGCGGTGCCGCCGGTCGAGAGGATCTCGACGCCGAGCGCGGCGAGGGTCTTGGCGAAGTCGGCGACGCCGGTCTTGTCGGAAACCGAGATCAATGCCCGGCGGACGCGGATGGTTCCGTTCTCGCTCATCGGCCGCCGATCCTAACCAGGCCCCGGGCGATCATGCCGATCGCCTCCGGGTAGAGCTCGTGCTCGACCGCGTGGACCGCGCGCTCGAGCTCCTCGCGACCGCGGCCGGGTGGGACCGGGACCTCGCGCTGGAGGATCACCGGGCCGGTGTCGACCCCCTCGTCGACGAAGTGGACGGTGACCCCGGTGGTCTCGACGCCCGCCGCCAGCGCCTGGCCGATCGCGTCGAGCCCGGGAAAGCTGGGCAGCAGGGCGGGGTGGACGTTGATGATCCGGTTGCGGAAGCGCTCGACGAAGCCGGCGCTGAGCAGCTGCATGTAGCCCGCGAGGACGACGAGCTCGGCGCCATGGGCCTCGACCCAGTCGCCGAGGCTCGCGTCGCGCGCCTCCCGATCGGGGTACTCCTCGCGGGGAAACAGGGCGGTCCCGACGCCGGCGGCCGCGGCCCGCTCCAGGGCCCGTGCCCCCGGCTTGTCGGAAGCGACGCCGACGACCTCGACCCGCTCGCGCCCGTGCAGCCGGTCGAGGATCGCCTGGAGGTTGGTGCCGCTGCCGGAGGCGAGGACGACGATTCGGAGCTGGCTCACCCGCGCATCTTAAGATCGGCGGGTGGCGTTCCTCGGGGACATCGGCATATCAACGCCCGTGGTCCAGGCCGGGATGGGCGGCGGCCTGAGCCGGCACGAGCTCGCCGCCGCGGTCTCCGAGGCCGGCGGACTGGGGACGATCGCGGTCGGCGGCGAGAGCGCGATCGCCGCGGAGCTGGCCGCCGCCCGGGCGCTCACCGCCCGCCCGCTCGCCGTCAACCTCTTGCTTCCGTTCGCCCGACCGGCCTGGTTCGAGGCCGCCGCCGGCGCCGATGTCGTCGTCACCTTCTGGGGCCGTCCGAAGCGCCGCACGCCCGGCGTCTGGGTCCACCAGTGCGGCTCGGTCGCCGAGGCGACAGCGGCCCATCGCGCGGGTGCCGACGCGCTCATCGTCCAGGGGGTGGAGGCGGGCGGACACGTGCGCGGCGACGCCCCGGGCCTCGATCTGCTCGAGCGGGTGAAGGCGGCGCTGCCCGACGGCTATCCGCTCCTCCTCGCCGGCGGCATCGCCGATCGCGACGACGTCGCCCGGGCGCTGGAGGCCGGCGCCTGCGCCGCGGTGGCCGGCACCCGCTTCCTGGTCTCGGAGGAGAGCCGTGCCCACCCCGGCTACCTCGCCCGCCTGCTGGCGGCCGAATCGACGATCCTGACCGAGCTCTTCGGGGCGGGCTGGCCGGCCCCGCACCGGGTGATCGCCAACGCGGCGACCCGGCACTGGCTCCGCGGAGATTCGCGCGGCCCCGTCCTCAACCGGGCCTTGAACCGCCTCTCCGCGCTCGGCGCCCGGCGGGCGCCGGCCTCGCTCCAGGCCCGGCTCGCGCTGGCCCAGCGGCCGGGCAGCCGCCTGCTCTCACCGCTCGGCGCCACCGACGACGGGCCGGGCAACCTCGTCGAGGCCGGCCCGCTCTACGCGGGGGAGACGGTGCGGCGCATCGACCGGGTGCGGCCGGCCGCCGAGCTCGTCGCCGCCCTGACGCCCTAGCCGGGGGTGACGGCGACGGTCTCGAGGGCGAACTTTCCGTTCGCCTCCTCGGGGTCGCCGAGCGGGTAATGCCCGGTGAAGCAGGCGTCGCAGTGGTCCTCGGGAGGGGTCCCGATCGCCTCGTAGACACCGGCCATCGAGAGGTAGGCGAGGGAGTCGGCCCCGAGCTCGTCGGCGATCTCCTCGACGGTGCGCTTGTGGGCGATCATCTCCTCGCGGGTCGACATGTCGACCCCGTAGTGGCAGGGGTTGCGGATCGGCGGCGCCGAGATCCGCAGGTGGACCTCGGCCGCGCCCGCATCGCGCAGCATGCCGACGATCTGCCGGGTCGTGTTGCCGCGGACGATCGAGTCGTCGACGACGACGATCCGTTCGCCGGCGACGATCTCCGGCAGCGGGTTGAACTTGAGGCGGAGGCCGTGCTTGCGCAGCTCCTGGCCGGGCTGGATGAAGGTGCGGGCGACGTAGCGGTTCTTGATCAGGCCGTCGTCGCGGGGCAGTCCCGAGGCGCGGGCGAACCCCGCCGCCGCCGGGTTGCCGGAGTCGGGGACCGAGATCACGAGGTCGGCGTCGACCGGAGCCTCGCGCCAGAGGATCTCTCCCATCCTGCCGCGGACCTGCTGTAGGACTTTGCCCTCGAGGCGGCTGTCGGGGCGGGAGAAGTAGATGTGCTCGAAGACGCAGATCGCCGGTCGTCCGGCGCGGACGACCTGGCGGGTCTCGAGGCCGCGCTCGGTCAGCGAGACCATCTCCCCGGGCCGCACCTCGCGCAGCAGCTCGGCGCCGATGATGTCGAAGGCGCAGCTCTCGGAGGCGACGACGAAGCGGTCCTCGAGCCGGCCCAGCGACAGCGGCCGCACCCCGTGGGGATCGCGGAAGGCGACGATCGCGTGCTTGGTCATCGCCACCGTCGAGTAGGCGCCTTCGAGCCGCGGCATGACGTCGGCGACCGCGTCCTCGATGAAGCGGCCGTCGTGCGAGGAGAGCAGGGCGGCGATGATCTCCGAGTCGGAGGTGCCGCGGAAGGAGATGCCGCTCTCCTTCAGCTCGTTCCAGAGCTCGACCGCGTTGGTGAGGTTGCCGTTGTGGGCGAGCGCCAGCTCGCGGCCGTCGTCGCGCCAGACCGGCTGGGCGTTCTCCCAGGAGCCGCCGCCGGTGGTCGAGTAGCGGACGTGGCCGATCGCCATGTCGCCCTCCAGCGCCCGCAGCTTCTCCTCGTCGAAGACCTGGGAGACCAGGCCGGAGTCCCGCATCGTCGTGATGTGGCCGCCCTCGCAGGCGGCGATCCCGGCCGACTCCTGGCCGCGGTGCTGAAGGGCGTAGAGCCCGAAGTAGGCGAGCCGGGAGACGTCATGCCCCGGCGCGTAGACGCCGAAGACTCCGCATTCCTCGCGCGGGCCGTCGCAATCGGCGAGAACCGCATCCGGCTCTGTGTTCATGGGCTAGGGCGCGCTTTCTCGGGCTTTTAAGGACCTGACGCGCAGGCGGACTGCCTACCCCGGCAGGGTAGCAGCGGTCCCCGTCGGGTCGCCCATGCGGAGATCGAAGCGCTCGAGCAGCTCGGGGAGGGTCTCGGGCTGCATCTCGAGCTCGTAGCGCCCGCACAGCGCGGCCAGCTGCTCCGGCTCGGCCTGCGCGACCCCGCCCATGTCGACGAGCTCGTGGAAGAAGCGCTCGAAGCCGGCCGGGGAGATGATCTCGAGGATCCGCGCGGGCTCCTCGCCGGCGTTCCAGAACGTGTGCCACTGGCTGCGCGGCTTGAAGACCAGGTCACCGGGGCCCGCCTCGAGCACCTCGTCGCCGAGCAGCGCTCCCATCCGGCCTTCGAGCACGTAGCTGTACTCGTCCTCGCGGGTGTGCCGGTGCAGGGGGGCCGCCAGGGCCTTCGGGGGGAGAGGGTGCTCGACCAGCGAGAAGCGCTCGTCGGGCTCCTCGCCATCGATCATGAACCTCACTCCGATGCTGCCGAGAAAGCCTGCTTTGCCGTCGTTCGGGCCGATCACCGTCGCCATCGTCTGCTCCTCAATTCGTTGGACACCTATGTTGCACGAAACGCTAGCGGCGACCGCGCGATCTGTCAAGATTGAGCGAACAGTCATGTCCGATGAAAAACGCAGATACCGAATGAAGCGCCGCGCCGAGCAGGAGGCGGAGACGCGCCTGCGTATCACCGAGAGCGCCGTCGACCTGCACGGCACGCTCGGCCCCGCCCGCACCTCGGTGAGCGCCGTCGCCGAGCACGCCGGAGTGCGTCGCTCGACCGTCTACCGGCACTTTCCCGACGAGCGGGCGCTGCTCGGCGCCTGCTCGGCCCACTGGGGGGCCTCCAATCCGCCGCCCGACCTCGCCGGCTGGGGGCGGGTGGCGGATCCGGACGAGCGCCTGAAGCTGGCCCTCGGCGAGCTCTACGCGTACTACCGACGCAGCGGCTCGATGCTCGAAAAGCTCGTCCGCGACGAAGAGGCCGTGCCGGTGCTCGCCGAGCTGATGGGCGGCTTCCGCTCGTTTCTCGCCGAGGCGACAGATGTCCTGATTCGGGGAAGGGGGGCGCGCGGCCGCGGCCGCAAGGCGGTTCGCGCCGCGGTCGGCCACGCGCTCGCCTTCTCGACCTGGAGCGACCTCACCGGCGCGCAGGGGCTCGACGACGAGCAGGCCGCCGAGCTGATGTCACGACTGGTCGCCCGCAGCTCCTGATCTGCGCAGGCTCTCGCCGCTCTCGGGGTCGAAGAGCTGAAGTTTCGAGGTGTCGGCCCAGAGCTCGGCCGTGTCCCCGCGCTTGACCTTGCTGGTCGGGTCGAGCCGGGCCACCACCTGCTCCTGCCCCTCGCGGGTGCCGGCGGCGCCGGTCTCGTCGAGCCGGTCGGCGACGAGGTCGGCGAGCTGGTCGGACTGGACCCCCTCCGACTCGATGTGGAAGTACGCGTAGAGGTCGGAGCCGAGCGACTCGACGAGATCGATCTCGGCCTCGAACACGACCCCGCGCTCGCCCCTGAGGTCGCCGACGATCGAGGCGTCCTCGAGGTTCTCGGGGCGGAGGCCGGCGACGACCGACCCGCTGCCGCCTCCACCGGCGATGTCGCCGACGTCGACCTCGCCGATCGGCAGCTTCACCTTGCCGCCGTCGAGCTCACCGGGCATGAAGTTCATCGCCGGCGAGCCGATGAACCCGGCGACGAAGAGATTGGTCGGCTCTTCGTAGAGTTCGGCCGGCGTGCCGACCTGCTGGAGGATGCCGGCGCGCATGACCGCGACCCGGTCGCCGAGGGTCATCGCCTCGGTCTGGTCGTGGGTGACGTAGACGGTGGTCGTCTCGAGGTCCGATTGCAGGCGCGACACCTCGGTCCGCATCTGGACGCGGAGCTTGGCGTCGAGGTTCGAAAGCGGCTCGTCCATCAGGAACGCTTTCGGGTCGCGGACGATCGCCCGCCCCATCGCCACCCGCTGGCGCTGGCCGCCGGAGAGGTTCGCCGGGCGGCGGTCGAGGTGCTGCTCGAGGTCGAGCGTCGATGCGGCCTCCTCGACCTTGCGGTCGATCTCGCCCTTGTCGACGCCCGCCAGCTTCAGCGCGAAGCCCATGTTCTCGCGCACCGTCATGTGCGGATAGAGCGCGTAGTTCTGGAAGACCATCGCGATGTCGCGGTCTTTCGGCGAGCGGTCGTTGACGGCCTCGCCGCCGATCTTCACCTCGCCGCTGGAGATGTCCTCCAACCCGGCGATCATCCGCAGCGCCGTCGACTTGCCGCACCCGGAGGGCCCGACGAGGATCATGAACTCGCCGTCGGCGATCTCGAGGTCCATGTCCTTCACGGCTTCGAAGCCGTCGCCGAAGACCTTGGTGACTCCATCGAGGACTATCTCTGCCATTTGCGTTGCTCCTTATCCCTTGACGGCACCGGCGGTGAGGCCGGCGACGATTCGGCGCTGGAAGAAGAGGACGAAGATGATGATCGGCACCGTGACGACGACGGCCGCGGCCGAGATGCTGCCGGTCGGCTCGGTGAACGACGACTCGCCGGTGAAGAAGGCGAGCGCCGCCGGCACGGTCCGCGATGCATCCGAGGAGGTGAGGGAGATCGCGAAGAGGAAGTCGTTCCAGGCGAAGATGAAGACGAGGATCGCGGCCGTGAAGACCCCGGGCGCCGCCAACGGCACGATCACCTTCGTGAAGGCCTGGAACGGCGTCGCCCCGTCGACCTGGGCGGCCTGCTCGAGCTCCCAGGGGATCTCGCGGAAGAAGGCGACGAGGACGTAGATCGCCAGCGGCAGGGAGAACGTGAGGTAGGGGATGATCAGCCCCGGATAGGTGTCGTAGAGGCCCAGCGCCCGCCACATGTCGAACAGCGGCCCGACGGTCGAGATCGGCGGGAACATCGCGATCGCCAGGGCCCCGGCGAGGATCAATCGCTTGCCGGGGAATTCGAGGCGGGCGATCGCGTAGGCGGCGAACGAGGCCAGGGTGATCGCGATCACGGTCGTGATCAGCGCGATCACGATCGAGTTGATCAGCGGCTTGATGAAGGGGCTGTCGTCGATTCCGCCTTCGAACAGGCTCTTGTAGTTCTCGAGCGAGAACTCGGAGGGGATGAAGCTCTTGTCGGTGATCGAGCCGGGCGGCTTCAGCGACAGCGAGATCAGCCAGAGGACCGGGATCAGCGCGAAGATCAGGACGACGACGATCGCGATCGTCCAGAGCACTCGTTGGCGGTTCTCGTGTTCCATCGTCAACCCCCCGGCCGGCCTTCGTCGAGACGGGTCCCGAATCCCTTCACGAAGAGGAAGGCGATCAGGAAGACGCAGAGGAAGATCAGCACCGAGACCGCCGATCCGAGCCCGAGGTTGAGGCGCGAGATCAGCTGGTTGAAGCCGAGGATCGAGACCGATTCGGTGTCCTGCGACCCCCGGGTCATGATGAAGATCGTGTCGAAGACGCGGAAGGCGTCGAGCGTGCGGAAGAGCAGGGCGACGAGGATCGCCGGCTTCATCAGCGGCAGGGTGATCCGCCAGAAGCGCTGCCAGGCGGTGGCGCCGTCGACCTTGGCCGCCTCGTAGAGCTGGCCGTCGATCGTCACCAGCCCGGCGAGCAGGAGCAGGGCCATGAACGGGGTCGTCTTCCAGACCTCGGCCATGATGATCACCGCGAAGGAGCTGAACCGGCCCCCGAACCAGTCCATTTCGTCGGAGATCAGCGGCAGGCCGTTGACGAAGCCGGTGTCGGGCGCGAAGGCGAACTGCCAGGCGAAGGCGGCGACCACCGTGATGATGCCGTAGGGGATCAGGACCGAGGTGCGGACGACCCCGCGGCCGAAGATCGCCCGGTGCATGACCAGCGCGATCGCCATTCCCAGGACCAGCTCGATCGCGACCGAGGTGACCATCACGAAGACGGTGTTGAAGATGTCTTCCCACCACAGCTCCGAGGTCAGCACCGAGACGTAGTTGTCGAGGCCGACGAAGCCGCTCTCGTCGGGGAAGCGGAGGTCGATCTGCTGGAGCGAGAGCACGAACGCGTAGCCGATCGGATAGGCGGTGACGAGCAGCATCGCGATCACCGCCGGCGCGCAGAGCATCCAGGCGAGTTTGCGCTCCGAGCGCGTCCTCGAGCTGGCGGCCGCCTGGGGCGGATTCGGGTTGGCCGGTGCGTTTGCCTCCATCAGAGCAATCCTTCGCGCTTGACCGCGTCTTCCAGGTTCGACTTCAGTTCCTCGTAGATCGAGGTGGCGTCATCGGGATCGATCCGGTCCGGCGGATGGAGCGAGCGCTGGATCGCCAGCGAGACGTCCTGGTAGGCGGGGGTGGTCGGCCGCGGGCCCGCCCCCTCGATCGACTCCTTCACGAGCTCGGCGAAGCCGGGGTAGGCCTTGGTCACCACTTTGTCGGTGTAGAGGTCGGAGCGCGACGGGGGCAGCCCGTCGAGCTCGACCGCGGTCAGCTGGCTGGCTTTGCCGGCCAGGCAGGCGGTGGCGTCGAAGGCGAGGTCCTTGTTCTCGGAGAACGAGCTGACCGCGAGATTGAAGCCGCCGAGCGGCGGCTTGCTGGGCTTGCTCGCGTCGACCCGCGGGAAGCGCGCGAAGCCCATTTTCTTGCCGATTTCCGGGGCTTCGGCCTGGGCGCTCGCGTAGGCGAAGGTGTAGTTGGTCATGAACGCCGATTCGCCGCCCTCGAAGGCGAGCCGGGCGCTGTCCTCATCGGAGGTGGAGAGGCTGGGGGGCGCGGCCGAGGAGTTGGCGAACCGGCCCATCACCTCGAGCGCCTTGGTCGTCGGGCCCTCTTCGAGGTCGACCTTCTCCGGCGCCGAGAGGACCGGGGTCCCGGCGCTTTCGATCAGCGCGTTGGCCCAGACGGTGAAGCCCTCGTAGCGGTCTGCCTGGACCTGGATCGTCCCGGCTTCCTTCAGCCCTTCGGCCTGGTCGATCATCTGGTCCCAGGTCGTCGGCGGTTTCTTGACCAGGTCCTTGCGGTACCAGAGCAACTGGGTGTTCGTGTTGAAGGGAGCGGCGTAGAGGCCGCCTTCGAAGGACGCCGTCTCGATCACGTTCGGGAAGACGTTTTCGGTGACCTGCTTTTTCAGCGGCCCTTTCCACTCTTCGACCCAGCCCGCGTTCGCGAACTCGCCGGTCCAGATCACGTCCATGCCGATGATGTCGATCGACGGGTCCTCGGCCCCGAGGCGGCGAGCCAGCTGTTCGCGCTGCTGGCTGGCGTCGGTGGGAAGGAATTCGGGGGTGACGACGTAGTCGCCGTCGGACTGCTTCGAGCAGGTTTCGGCGACTTTCTCGATCGAGCCCCCGGGCTGGATCGCGACGAACCAGGTCAGCTCCCGCGACCCGCTGCTGTCGGAGCTGCCGCCGCAGGCGCTGAGGGCCAGGATCGGGAGCGACAGGCCGGCGAGGCAGGCCAAGGCCCTTGTGGCCCACCGGGGTGTCAACGGAGTTCCTCCATGACACACCTCCTCGCCGCGGGGGGTCGCGGAGGTGTGTCAGATACCTGCCCGCCTGCTATCGCGCTTAAACAGGAAAAGCGGAGGAGTCGGTCAGCTCCGGCCCCTGAGTTTCAGCGTCCGGGTCTCCGACCTGACGACACCGGCGACGCCGGCGCCGGATGCGGTGATCCTGAGACCGAGCGCTCTGCGCTTCGGCAGGGCACCCAGCCGCTTCTTCAGGGCGCCCGTCAGCGGCAGCTTGAACTTGGTGATCTGACCCGGACCGGCAGGGTGTTCGACCGCCTTCAGCCTGAGCTTGCGGGAGACCCTCGCGGACACGGTGACCTGCGAGGGGAGGCTGGCGGAGACGTGGACGAAGACCGCCGACCTGGCCGCCACCGGGACGAGGCCGAGGCCGAGCTCGGGGCATGGGATCTGATGCCAGGCCGGGCTCTGCGGACATTTGTCCTGGGTCTCGTCGCCGTAGCCGTCGTCGTCGGCGTCGGGCTCGATCGTCGCCGAGACCGCGGCCTGGATCCCGGGGGCGTTGGCCGCGAACGTCGCCGTCGAGCCGACCGCCAGATTCCGGTTCAGGGAGAAGATCGTGTCGCCCATCGCTCCCGTCAGGCAGTAGAAGACCCCCTCGGATCCGTAGACCCCGATCCGGTCGCCGGCCTGGACCGGGATCCGCGCCGGGAACGGGCCCTGGCCCGGTCCGACCAGGGTGCTCTCGCTTTCGCCGACGACCCGGAACTGACCGGTGCCGATCGGCCTGAGGACCTTCATGTAGCCGATCGTCGGTTCGGCGCCGAAGGGGGCGACCCGCCCCGTCCAGCTGGTGGCGATGCCGGCCGCCGGGACACTCATCTGTCGCCCGCCGGCGTCCTCGGTGCCGACCATGATGAACGGGCCCATCGTCAGCTCTTCGGCCACGCAGTCGCTGCCGACTTCGGTCGCCGCGGCTGCTCCGGGGACGAGGGCGGCAGCGAGCGCGATGCTGGTCGCCAGGGTGGTGAGCGCGGTGCGGAGCGTGCGGCTCATCGCTAGCGGACCTTCAGCGTCAGCTTGCGTGTTGATTTCAGGCCGGCGACGTTGGTCGCCGTGACCTGGATCTTCAGCGGCAGTGTCACGCCCGGCCGTTTCAGCGCTTCGATCAGGCGTCGGGAGAACTTGAGTTTCGCGGTCGTGAACTGACCCTGGATGCCGGAGCGGGTTCCTTTCCAGGTCACGTCGAGGGATTTCCCGGTCGGCGAGTCGGAGGCCGGGACCTTGACCCTGGCGGCAAACGCGATCGACGCTTTGCCCGGGCCGTAGGGAGCCGCGAAGACTTTGGCGAACCCCCTGGTCTGCACCGCGTAGGCGTCGATCCCGAGCGCCGGGCAGGCGACCTGGAGTTCGGCGCTGCGCGGGCATTGGTCCTGACTCTCGTCTCCCCAGCCGTCGTTGTCGGCGTCGGGCTCGAGGGTCGCCGAGACCGGAACCCCGAGCTCGCTGGGCACGTTCTCGAACACGGCCGTGGAGCCTTTGGTCACGTTGCCGTCGACGGCGGCGGAGGAGGCGCCGCCGGCGCCGGCGCAGAAGAACACGCCGCCGTCGGCTCCGAGGCCGACGCGGTCGCCCGCCTGCACCGGGATCCGGGTCGGATGGGAGGTGAGGCCGTCGATCAGGCCGACGTCTTCGTCGACGACGGTGAAGGCGGAGCCGACCGGCCGCAGGACCTTCAGCCACTGCGGGATCGTGCCGAAGCCGGGGACGCCGGCCACCTGCCAGCGGGTGAGGACGCCGGCGCTCGGCACCGTCAGCTGGGCCCCGCCGGCGCCGAGCTGAACCAGGGTCCGGCCGCTGGTGAGCTGGTTGGCCGTGCAGGTCCCGCCGACCTCGGTGGCGGCGCCGGCAGCGGGCGCCGCGAACAGGCAGGCGCTCGCGGCAAGCGCGGCGGCCAGGGTCGTCCGCAGGCCGCTCATCGCGGCCGCTTCAACTTGAAGTTCTGGCTGGCGCTGTCGACCCGGCCGATCGAGTCGGTCACCGTCGCCGTGGCGGTCAGCTTCAGCGACCTCTTGGCGGGCAGCGCGGCGAGCGCTCTCCTGACCCGTTTCGGCAGCTTCAGCAGGAATCGGCCGATCGTCGGCGGCGCCACCGCCTTCGTCACCGGGGCGAGCGAAGCAGGCCCTTTGCTGCCGGGCAGCTTCACGGTCGCGCCGACGGTCACCGTGACCGGGGCGTCAGCGGTCACCAGGACCAGGACCGCGCCCTTCTTGAAGATCAGGGTCGCCGCCCGGACCACCGGCGGACAGGCCTGCTGGGTGGCCGCGCTCTGGGGGCAGAGGTCCTGGGTCTCGTCGCCGAATCCGTCGCCATCGGCATCGGCCTCGACGATCCCGGTCACCGCGACCAGGGTTTTTTCTTCCTGGTTGTCGAACTCGGACGTCGTGCCGGCGGGGAGCACCGAGCCGACCCTGCCGATCAGGTCGCCGGCCTCGGTCGAGTCGCAGAACAGGACCGTGCCGGCGGTCCCGAGCCGATCGCCGGCCGCAACCGGGAGGCGCGTGTCGAAGACGTTGATGCCGCCCCCGGCGGACTCGACCCCGCTCTCGCCGACGATCGCGAAGCGGTTGCCCTCGATCTGGCGGAAGGTCTTGAGCTGGAGCGGGAACCGTTCGGCCGTCGGCAGGGTCACGTTGACACGCCACTTGGTGATGACGCCGGCGGCCGGGACGCTCAGCGGCTCCGGCCGGGAACTCGTGCGGGTCAGCTGGATCGCCGTTCGGTCCTCGAGGAATTTCGAGGCGACGCAGTTGTTGCCGACCTCGACGGCCGCCCCGGCCGGGGCGGCGAAGGCCAGCGATGCGGTCGCCGCAATCGCCGCGACCAAGACTCCCCTGAGGCGCATTCAGGCAGGGTACCGGCGCCCGCCGACCCCTCAAGTGTCCTGGACCTATGGCGTCGGGGCCGTCTGGCGGTCGGCCAGCGACCGCCAGGCCTCGGCGGCGGCATCGAGCCCGAGGCTGAAGCTGCGGTCGCCGGCGGCGAGCTCGATCGTCGTCCCGCCCGTGGTGCCGAGCAGGGCCGCCCCGAGCTCCTCGAGCGTCTCGCGATCGCCGCTGACGACGAATCCCCCGGCGCCCTCGCCGAAGAGCGCCTCCTCGGGCGTGCAGCCACGCTCCCTCAGGTGCTGGAGGTCGACGCGGCAGCCGATGCCCGCGGCGAACGCCGACTCCGCCAACGCGCAGGCGAGCCCTCCCTCGCTGACGTCGTGGGCCGAGGAGAGCCGGCCCTCGCGGACCGCGTAGCGGACGACCGCGCAGGCGGCGGCGACGGCGGCCACGTCGGGGAGCGGCAGGCCGGCGTCGAGCTCTCCGCGCAGCTTCGCCAGCTCCGAGCCGGCCAGGTTCGGTTCGAACGGTCCCAGCAGCCCGATCGCCTCGCCCTCGGCGGCGAAGCCGCTGCCGGTCGCCCGCGACGGATCGGGAAGCTCGCCGACCATGCCGACCACCGGGGTCGGGTAGATCGGGCCTTCGGGCCCCTCGTTGTAGAGCGAGACGTTGCCGCCCACCACCGGCACGCCCAGCGCCTCGCAGGCGTCGGCCAGCGCCGCGACCGAGCGGTCCAGCTGCCAGGCCGGAGTCGGCTTCTCGGGGTTGCCGAAGTTGAGGCAGTTGGTCAATCCGAGCGGCTCGGCGCCGACGCAGGCGAGGTTCTGGGCGCACTCGAGGACGGCCTCGATCGTGCCGGCGTAGGGATCGCATGCGACCCGGCGGCCGTTGCCGTCGATCGAGACCGCGATCGCGTTGCCCGCCTCGGGAATCTGGAGGACCGCGGCGTCGGCCGACTCCGGACGTCGCACGGTGCGCGAGCCGACGACCGAGTCGTACTGCTCGAAGGCCCAGCGCTTGGAGGCGATGCTGGGGGAGGAGAGCAGGGCCAGCATCGTCTCTTCGCCGGAGGCATCCGGATCGAGCGTGGCGCGGTTCCCGTAGACCCATCCCTGCGGCTCGGCCGGCTCGAGGTCGTAGAGGGGGCAGCCGTCGACCAAGGCCTCGACCGGCATCTCGCCGACGACCTCTCCGTCACGGAGGACCCGGACCAGCCCCGAGTCGGTGATCTCGCCGATCCGGGCGCACCCGGTCTGCCACTTCTCGCACAGCGCCGCCACCTCGTCCACCCGCCCCGGCTCGACCACCGCCAGCATCCGCTCCTGCGACTCCGAGACCATGATCTCGAAGGGCTCCATGTCGGCCTCGCGGAGGGGGACGCGGGCGACGTCGAGGTCGATCCCGACCCCTCCGGCCGAGGCCATCTCCGCGGCCGAGGAGGTCAGCCCGGCGGCGCCGAGGTCCTGGAGCGAGACGAGCAGGCCCTTTGCCAGCAGCTCCAGGCAGCACTCGAGCACCTTCGCCTCCTCGAAGGGGTCGCCGATCTGCACGGTCGGCCGCTTGCCCTCGTCGCCCTCGCCGAGCTCGGCCGAGGCGAGGACCGAGGCGCCGCCGATCCCGTCGCGCCCGGTCGAGGCCCCCATCAGGACGACGGCGTTGCCGACCCCGGCCGCCGCCGCCCTGACCATCTCGTCCTGCTTCGCGATCCCGACGCACATCGCGTTGACCAGGCAGTTGTGCTCGTAGGGCTCCTCGAAGTAGATCTCGCCGCCGACCGTCGCCACCCCGATCGAGTTGCCGTAATGGCCGATGCCGCGGACCGCCCCGTCGAGCAGGAAGCGCGAGCGCTCGGAGTCGAGCTCGCCGAAGCGGAGGCTGTCGAGGATCGCGATCGGACGGGCGCCGAGCGCGAAGACGTCACGGAGGATCCCGCCGACCCCCGTCGCCGCCCCCTGGAACGGCTCGACGGCGCTCGGGTGGTTGTGGGACTCGACCTTGAAGGCGATCGCGTGGCCGTTGCCGATGTCGACGGCGCCGGCGTTCTCGCCCGGTCCCATCACCACGCGCTCGCCCTCCGTCGGCAGCTTCCGCAGCAGCTTTTTCGAGTGCTTGTAGGCGCAATGCTCGGACCAGAGCAGGCTGAACATCGCCAGCTCGACGTCGTTGGGCTCGCGCCCGAGCTTCTCGACGATCAGCTCGAACTCGGAGTCGGTCAGGCCGAGCGCGCGGTGGGGGGCCAGCTCGGTGCTCACGCCACGACCCGTTCGAGCCGGCGGAACACCGTCAGGCCGTCGGTCGATCCGGTGAGCGGATCGACCGCGTGCTCCGGATGGGGCATCAGGCCGAGGACGTTGCCGGCCTCGTTGGTGACGCCGGCGATGTCGGCGACCGACCCGTTCGGGTTCTGCCCCGGCGCGTAGCGGTACGCGATCTGTCCCCTGCTCTCGAGCTCGTCCAGCGTCTCCGGGGGCGCCCAATACCGCCCTTCCCCATGCTTCACCGGAATCGACAGCCGATGGGCCGAATTGTCGGCTCCGGCTGGACTTTTCGGCCCGTCGGCGAGCAGTTCGACCTGGCGGTGGACGAAGCGGAGGTCCTCGTTGCGGAGGAGGGCGCCGGGGAGCAGGCCCGCCTCGCAGAGGACCTGGAAGCCGTTGCAGATTCCGAGCACCGGCCGACCGGCCGCCGCCATCTCGCCGACCGCCTCCATCGCCGGCGAGAAGCGGGCGATCGCGCCCGCCCGCAGGTAGTCGCCGTAGGAGAAGCCGCCGGGGACGACGATCGCGTCGACGCCGCCACCGAGGTCGCCGTCTTCGTGCCAGATCAGCTTCGGCTCGGCGCCCAACAGGCCGCAGGCGTGCAGGGCGTCGCGCTCGTCACAGGACCCGGGGAACTGAAGGACTCCCCAGATCACAACGTTTCGATCTCGAAGTCCTCGATCAGCGGGTTCGCGAGCAGCTTCTCGCAGAGCTCCGAGAGCCGCGCAGGATCCTCGGCCTCGAGCTCGACCATGCGGCCGACCCGCACGTGCTCGATCCCCTCGAAGCCGAGCGCCGGGAGAGCCCGCTCGACCGCCTTGCCCTGGGGGTCGAGGATTCCCTCCTTGGGGCGGATCAGGACCCTGGCCCTGGGCACTAGAAGTTGGTCTCCGTGATCCGCTCGTAGGCCTCGACGTATTTGCCGCGGGTCTGCTCGACCACGTCGGCCGGGAGCTCGGGGGCGGGCGGGGATTTGTCCCAGCCCTGCTCGCTGGCCCAGTCGCGCACGAACTGCTTGTCGAAGGACGGCGGGGTCCGGCCGGGCTCGTAGCGGTCGGCCGGCCAGAAGCGGGAGGAGTCGGGGGTGAGGACCTCGTCGGCGAGGACGACCTCGGCGCCGGCGTGGCGACCGAACTCGAACTTGGTGTCGGCGAGGATGATCCCGCGCTCGGCCGCGTGCTCGGCGCCGCGGCTGTAGACCTCGATCGAGATCCGCCGCAGCTCCTCCATCAGGGCCCTGTCGCCGACGATCTGCGCCGCGCGCTCGAAGTCGACGTTCTCGTCGTGGTCGCCGATCTCGGCCTTGGTCGCCGGGGTGAAGATCGGCTCCGGCAGCTTGTCGGACTCGACCAGCCCGTCGGGCAGCGCGATCCCGCAGACGGCGCCGCCCTCCTTGTATTCCTTCCATCCGGAGCCCGAGAGGTAGCCGCGGACCACGCACTCGACCGGGTACATCTCCAGGCGCCGCACCCGCATCGCCCGTTCGGCGACCTCTTCCGGGACATCGGCCGAGACGAAGTGGTTGGGGACGATCTCGCCGGTCAGCTCGAACCAGAATTCCGAGATCCGGTTCAGCACTTTCCCCTTGTCCGGGATCGGCGTCGGCATCACCACGTCGTAGATGGAGATCCGGTCGGAAGCGACCATCAGCAGGTCGTCCTCCCACTCGTAGATCTCGCGCACCTTCCCGGAGGAGTGGAGCTTCAGGTCTTCGACGGCCGTCATCGCTCTCGACTCTAGCTGGCGTCTGCGATGCTTGGCCGGTGACGCTGCCGCCCGAACCGGCGATGAGCCCGTTGCGCCAGACGTTGGCCTGGTCGGTGCGGCCCTTCGGCTTCCTCGAGAGGTGCCGGAGGGAGCTCGGGGACTCGTTCAGCCTCACCTTCCTCGGCTTCGAGCGGCCGATGGTGATGATCACCGAGCCGGCCGCGATCAAAGCCCTCTACACCGAGCGCGACCAGGGCCTGCCACCCGGCCGCAACATCTTCCTCGAGCCGATCCTCGGCTCGCGCTCGCTGCTCCTGCTCCAGGGCGCCGACCACCTCGCCCATCGCAAGCTGATGCTGCCCGCTTTCCACGGCGAGCGGATGCGCTCCTTCGAGCCGATGATGGAGGCGATCGTCGACGCCGAGATCGACGCCTGGCCGCTCGGCGAGGAGTTCCCGCTCCACCCCCGGATGCAGGCGGTGACGCTGGAGGTGATCCTGCGGGTCGTCTTCGGCGTCTCCGACGGTCCCCGGCTCGAGCGCCTGCGCGGCCTGCTCCGTGACCTGCTCGCCGAGACCGGCTCCGCCGGAGTCCAGCTGCGGGCGCTGCTGCTGCGCCGCTTCGGCAGTCAGGCCTCGGTCTGGGGGCGGTTCGAGGGCCGCCTGCGCGAAGTCGACGACCTCCTCTACGCCGAGATCGCCGAGCACCGTGCCAAGGACGATCTCGAGGACCGCGACGACATCCTCTCGACCCTGATCCTCGCCCGCTTCGAGGACGGCGAGGGCATGAGTGACAAAGACCTCCGCGACCAGCTGATGACCCTGCTGCTGGCCGGGCACGAGACGACGGCCACCGGCCTGGCCTGGACCTTCGACCTGCTGCTGCGCCATGGCGCCGTCCTCGATCGCCTCCGCGGCGAGCTCGAGGACGGCCGCGAGGAGTACCTGCGCGCGGTGATCAGCGAGTCGCTGCGCCTACGGCCGGTGGTCCCGCTCGCCGGGCGGCGGCTGAAGAAGCCCCTGGTGACCGAGGGCCTCGAGCTGCCGGCGGGCACCGACGTCACCCCGGCGATCTGGCTTGCCCACACCCGGCCCGACTCCTATCCGGAGCCCTACGCCTTCCGGCCCGAGCGCTTCCTCGAGGAGGGCCCCGAGACCTACGCCTGGGTCCCGTTCGGCGGCGGCGTCAGGCGCTGCATCGGCGGCGCCTTCGCCGAGTTCGAGATGCGGGTCGTGCTGCGCGCGGTGCTGACCCGCTGCGAGCTCCACAAGGCCGATCCCACCCCCGAGCGCGCCGCGCGGCGCAACATCACCCTCTCGCCGAAGGACGGGACGCCGGTCGTCGTCACCGCCCGGCACCCGTCGCGCGAACGCGACCTCGCGGCCGCCTAGCCGGCGTCGGTCGCCTTGGCGGCCGGGTGTTCCCGCGCCCAGCGTGCGATCACCGAGGAGCCGGAGATCACCTCGCCGTCGTCGAGGACGAGGATCGGCACCTCGTTGGTGCCGCTCAGCTCCTTGACCTCGGCCCGCTCCTGATCGCGGCTGCCCCAGGTCCAGGGCATCAGCCGGTAGCCGCCGACGACCTTGAGCTCGTAGTCGTGACCGGCCCGATCGAGGGCGTTGGCGGCTTTCCCGCAGGGGTGCAGGGAGCCGAGGGACTTCTTCTGACCGCAGGTGTAGAGGACCATCGCGGGAACCCTAACGCCGGGCGCGGAGCCCCTCGAGCCGCTCGAAGATCTCGGGCAGGTGGACGAGATAGGCGCCGTGGTCGAAGACCGCGTCGAGGTCGAGGTCCGGCGCCGCCTCGCCGAGCAGCTCGCGAAACTCGGTGCCGGTGTCCCAGGCCCGCTGGGCGTTCTCCTGGACCACGCGGTAGGCGTCGTCGCGGGTCATCCCCGACTCGACCAGCGCCGTCAGCGCCCGCTGGCTGAAGAGGGCGCCGTGGGTGAGCGCGAGGTTCTCCCGCATCCGCTCGGCCCGCACGTTCATTCCCGAGGCGACCCCGGCGGCGAGGTTCTGGATGTAGTCGAGCCCGGTGGTGGCGTCGGGCAGGATCACGCGCTCGGCGCCGGAGTGGGAGATGTCGCGCTCGTGCCAGAGAGCGATGTTCTCGAGCCCGGCCTGGGCATAGCCGCGCAGGACCCGCGAGAGGCCGGTGATCCGCTCGGTGCGGATCGGGTTGCGCTTGTGCGGCATCGCCGAGGAGCCCTTCTGGCCGGCGCCGAACGGCTCCTCGACCTCCCGCACCTCGGTGCGCTGGAGGTTGCGGACCTCGGTCGCGAAGCGCTCGAGGCCGCCCCCGGCGATCGCGATCTGCGAGGTGAGGACCGCGTGGCGGTCGCGGGGGACGACCTGGGTGGCGACGTCCTCGCGGCCGAGGCCGAGCCGCTCCATCACCCGCGCCTCGACCGCCGGGGGGACCGAGGCGTAGGTTCCGACCGCACCGGAGAGCTTGCCGAAGGCGAGCTGGGCGAAGGCTTCCTCGAGGCGGGCGACGTTGCGGTCGGCCTCGAAGGCGAAGCCGGCCATCCGCAGCCCGAAGGTGGTGGGCTCGGCATGGACGCCGTGGGTGCGGCCGACGCAGAGGGTGTCGCGGTGCTCGAACGCCAGCTCGACGAGGGCGTCGCGGTAGGCGCGCGCGCTCGCCAGCACCACCTCGCCGCCGGCCCGCAGCTGTATGGCCAGCGCCGTGTCGAGGACGTCGGAGGAGGTGAGCCCGTAGTGGATCCAGCGCCCGTGCTCGCCGACCGAGGCGGCGACGACGTCGACGAAGGCGGCGACGTCGTGGTCGGTCACCTTCTCGCGCTCTTCGACCGCCTCGACCGTGAAGGCCGCCTCGGCGCGGGCCGCCCCGGCCGCCTCCTTCGGCACGACGCCCTCCTCGGCCCAGGCCTCGGTCGCGGCCAGCTCCACCTCGAGCCAGCACTCCAGCTTCCGCTGCGGCGACCACACCGCCGCCATCTCGGGCCTCGTGTAACGAGGTATCACCCGCAGCTCCGGGGCTCGACGGCAGCGTGAATCAGTCTCGGCCCGACGGTTCGCCCGCCGAAGCTCATGCGTTGATGATTCGGGTTGCCAAGACCCCGGCGTTCTTGGCCCCGTCGATCGCGACGCAGGCGACCGGGATCCCGGGCGGCATCTGCACCGCCGAGAGCAGTGCGTCGAGTCCGCCGAGCGACTTGCCGAGGATCGGCACGCCGACCACCGGCAGGTCGGTGTGGGCGGCGGCGACTCCGGGCAGCGCCGCCGACATCCCGGCGCCGGCGATGATCACCTTGAGGCCGCGCATCCGCGCGTTGGTGCAGTACTCGCGCACCATCTCGGGATCGCGGTGGGCGCTCATCACCCTGACCTCGTAGCGAATCCCGGCGTCCTCGAGGGCGGCGCCGGCGGGCTGCATCTTCGGCTTGTCGTTCTTCGAGCCCATGATGATCCCGACCAGCGGCTCGTCGACGTCGATTTCGTCGAACGCCTCCTCGACGGCGGGCATCGTCGCGGGCGGGTTCGGGTTCCGGCTCGGGTCCTCCGTCGGCACGGGGTCCTCTGAGATCTCGCTGCTCATTGGGTCCTCTCTGAGTTCAACTGGGTACGCGTTCAACCGCACGGGCGGCGATGTCGGTGCGGATCTGCATCCCGTCGAAGGAGATGCGACCAGCCGCATCGTACGCACGATCGCGAGCGCTCGCCGGGGTCGGCCCCAACGCGGTGACGTTGAGGACGCGGCCCCCGGCGGTGACGATCTCGCCGTCGCGGCGGGCGGTGCCGGCGTGGGTCACCTCGGCGAGCTCGGCGGCCTCCGCGAGGCCCGAGATGACGTCGCCCTTCGAAGAGCTCTCGGGGTAGCCGGCCGAGGCCAGCACCAGCGTCACCGCCCAGTCCTCGGCGAACTCGGCGCTCTGGCCCTCGAGCCCACCCGGCTCGCGCGCGGCCGACATCAGGTCGACGATGTCGCTGCGCAACCGCGGCAGGACGGCCTGGGTCTCGGGGTCGCCGAAGCGGGCGTTGAACTCGAGCACCCGCGGTCGCCCGTCGCCGCCGATCATCAGCCCGGCGTAGAGGACGCCGTGGAAGGGGCGCCCGCGGGCCGCCATCGCGGCGAGGGCGGGGCGGTGGACCGTGTCGACGATCTCCTCGACCTCGGCGGCGCCGAAGCCGGGCACCGGCGAGTAGCTGCCCATCCCGCCGGTGTTCGGACCGCGGTCGCCGTCGAAGATCCGCTTGTAGTCCTGGGCCGGCGCCAGCGGCACGACGTTCTCGCCGTCGCAGATCGCCAGCAGCGAGAGCTCCTCGCCCTCGAGGAACTCCTCGAAGACGACGGCCATGTTGGCTCCGAAGCGGCGCTCGGTGAAGAAGACGTCGAGCGCGTCGCGAGCCTCGGCCTCGTCGCCGCAGATGATCACTCCCTTGCCGGCCGCCAACCCGTCGGCCTTCAGCACCGCCGGATAGGCGGCGGCGGCGATCTCCTCGACCGCCTCCTCGCGGCTGCGCAACAGGACGTGGCCCGCGGTCGGTACCCCGGCCTCGCGCATCAGCTCCTTGGCGAAGGCCTTCGACCCCTCGAGCTCGGCGGCGGCCGCGCTCGGGCCGAAGGCGGGGATGCCGGCCTCGGCCAGCGCATCGACGACGCCGGCGACCAGCGCCGCCTCGGGGCCGATCACGACGAGGTCGACGCGCCGTTTCACGGCCTCGGCGACGATCGCCCCGGCGTCGGCGACCGCGACCTCGGGCAGGCATTCGGCCTCGGCCGCGATCCCCGCGTTGCCGGGCGCGCAGAGGACCTCGGGGGAGTGCGCGGAGCGGGCCAGCGCCCGCACGATCGCGTGCTCGCGCCCGCCCCCGCCGATCACCAACACCCGCAAGTCGGCCCCTAGATCGCCGAGGCGAGGTCCGCGGCCGGGATCGCGGTCAGCGTCTGGCTGGTCATCGTCCCCCGCGAGCCGAGCTCGACGGAGATCTTCGCCATCGTCTGGTCGTCGGGCGCCTCGACGATGGTGACGAAGTCGTATTGGCCGAGGGTCGCGTACTGGTTCAGCACCTTGGCGCCGATCTGCTCCACCTCGTTGTTGACCTCGGCGACGCGCGCCGGGTTGTTCTTCAGGGTGCGGACGCCTTCGGGGGTCAGGTTGGTCAGCATCACGTACGTCGGCATCGGGGGTCTCCTTCCGCGGGGTTCGCACCTACGTTATTACGCGGGGCGACGGCGGTCGCGACGGAGGGGGTCAGTCGTCGAAGCCGGCGTGGACGTGATCGCAGTGGTCCGCCAGCGCGAATGCTTCGCCGGGGCCGTCGACGTCGAAGCAGTAGATGAGCTCGGTGGGGTGGACCGGGTACGGCAGGTAGGCGAGGGTCCGGGCCAGCTTCGCGCAGGGCCCGTCGATCGCGGTTTCGGTGCAGGAGACGCCGTCGACGGCGGCGATGTCCATCGCCCGTCCGAAGTAGTGGTTGGAGACGTAGCCGCTGGCGGTCATCTCCGAGTGGTCCGAGCGCAGCGAGGAGAGCGTCAGCTGGTGTTCCTGGGTGATCGCGCCGATCAGGCCGACGATCCGCGGGTCGACCGCCCCGGTCATCAGGTCGCGGAGCTCGAGGTCGTTGGAGAGGGTCAGGTTGTCCCAGTTGATCGGCGCCACCGAGGAGGCGGGCATCGAGACCGGGTAGTCGACCGTGCTGACGCGGCAGCGGCCACCGAGCTCCTCGGCGTCGGCGAGGACGGCCTGGACGTACCACTGCGCCTGGTTGTGGGTGAAGACCCCGGCGCGGATGTCACCACGCGACCAGATCATCCGGGCGAGGGTCGCGGCGGAGTCGTCGATGTCGCCGTGGCGGATGCGGCCGTCTTCGTCGCCGTCGACGGAGAAGGTCAGCCACTCGGTCGAGTCGATCCCGAGCGGGCCGTGGCGGCCCAGCTCCTTCTTGCTCATCCCGGCGCCGAAGTTCGACTCGAGGCGGGCGATCGCGGCCAGCGTCCAGACACCGCGCTTGCCGAGTTCGTAGCGAGCCGCGGCGCTCTCGAAGGCCGTCAGGTACTCGGGCGGGATTTCCTCGCGCCGCTCCTCGGCCGGACTGCAACTGAGGACCTGAAGCTGGGGCGTGAGGGCGAAGCCGCCGACCGTGGAGCTGCTGCCGATGCCGGCGTAGCAGGCGGCGTTGGCGAGAACCTCTTCGACGTACCAGTCGGCGTGGTTGTAGGCGTAGATCGCGGTGTAGGTGTCCTCCGGCATCCCCGCGGCGCTCAGGTAGCGGGCGGCCGAGTAGATCGCGTCTTCGGGGTTGTAGGGGTCGGCGACGCCGTCGCCGTTGGCGTCGGTCCCGTACATGTCCCAGGTCGAGGGAATGAACTGCATCCAGCCCATCGCCCCGGCCGAGGAGACGTTGAGGTTGGACCCGAACGCGGTCTCGATCTCATTGATGCCGGCCAGGATCGCGGGACCCTGGGGGCCGAGGCCGTAGGTCACGGCGGCGCGCTGGTAGATCGGGATCAGGACCGGCGGCACCCCGGTTGCGGCGCAGCTGGAGCTCGGGATCGACGGGACTTCGAAGAGTTCACCCGGGGGAGCCGGAGCCACTTCGCCACCGGCTTCGGGTTCGGGGGCCGCTTCCGGATCCGGCGCTTCGGTGGTGATGGGAGAGGTCGGTTCGGCCTTCGCCGCGGTGCCGCCGCTGCCGCCGGCCGCGGGCTTGGTCGGCTTCGGGGCCGGCTTCGGTGCGGGGGGCGCCGGGGCCACGGGGGGAGCTTCGAGGCTGTCGCCTTCTTCGACGGGGGCGGCGATCGGCGGCGCCGCCGCCGGCGTGGCGGCGGGTGCGGTCGCGGCGCTGGCGGCGGGCATCGAGGGCGAGCTTTCGGGCAGCTCGGCGGCGAGCGCCGTGCTCGCCGCCAGCACCGCGGCGAACGCTCCCAACAGGAATATCTTCTTGACCTGACTCATCAGCCGCGAACGTCGGTTACCTGCCAGCGGACGGTCGCGCCGTTCGCGCCTCCGCCCCCCTGCTTACCCCCTGCCGCTTTCTCCATTTCGAGTTTCAGCTCGCTGGTGACGCCGACGCGCAGCAACGAGACACTCAAAGTGTAGGCGTCCCCGGCTTTGGGTCCGGAGACGATGTTCAACACCTTCGCTTTCGGGACCTCGACACCTGCGGGGAGGCGCGGCGGCCGCTTCAGCAGGGCCTGCTCCAGCTCGGGGCTGGCGGTCGCCGCGAACGCCTTGCGGACGGTGGCATCGGTGCGGCCGGTCTCGTAGAGGACGAAGGCTCCGGCGAACCGGCGGGCGACCTCGATCGCCTCCGGCCCGGCGACCTCGGCGCCGGCCTTGGCGCCGGCGCCCTGGTCCGGCCGGACGGCGGCGACTCCTTCGTTGGCCTTGGCCTGGGCCGCGGCCTCGGCGCGGGCAGTCTCGGGGATGCCACCGCCCGACTCTTCGGCGAATTTCGGCTCGGCGCCGTTGAGCACCGGGCCCGAGGCGGATTTCGCAGTCTCGACCTGAGCTCGAGGCTCAGGGTTGGCCGGGGCGGCGGCGGGAGCGGGGCTGGAGGCGAGGCTGCCGCCGCGCTCGGCTCCGGACGGATCGGAAACGATGACCCCGGCGGCGACGCCGGCGGCGGCGAGCAGCAGGACGGCGCCGAGGGCGCCGGCGCGCGCCGGCCCGCTCCAGCCGGCGGTCTCTTCCTGGATCGGCCAGACGAGCCAGTGCTCGACCGCCCAGGCGATGCGCTCGAGTGGCCAGCGGACCGCCTCGGAGGCGGCGTGGAAGAAGTCCGAGGCGCCGAGCACGACGCGATCCTCGACGGCCCAGGCGGCGTGCGCCAGGGAGGAGCGCAGCGGGGGCCTCCCGTCGGCCGGCACGTCGTCGTTGCGGTTACGGAGCTTCGGCATTGTCAGAACAGAAGAGATTACGTCCGTTTTCGGCCTGCGGGGCGGAAAACTGGAGCAATGGTCCCGGTATCTCAATCCCCCGCCGGTCTGAATACCAGCGCAACCTCAGCGTTACCTAAGTAACAGCTGTCTCAGCGTTTCGATTTGGCGGCCGCGGCGAAGGTCAGATCCCCGTCCGCGGCCGCGATCTCGACGACGTCCCCTTCCGAGAACTCGCCCTCGAGGATCTTCAGCGCCAGCTTGTCGACCAGCTGCCGTTGGATCACCCGCTTCAGCGGCCGGGCGCCGTAGGTCGGGTCGTATCCGAGGTTGCCGAGCAGGGTGCGCGCGTCGTCGTCGAGCTTCACCTCGATCCCGCGCTCCTTGACCCGGTCGACGAGCTGCTCGACCTGGAGCTCGACGATGCGGCCGATGTCAGCCTTCGAGAGCCGGTGGAAGATCACGGTGTCGTCGATCCGGTTGAGGAACTCGGGCTTGAAGGTGGCGGCCAGGACCTCCTCGATCTGCTCGCGGATCTTCTCGTCGACGGTCTCGGCGACGATCCGGTCGCTGCCGACGTTCGAGGTCATGATCAGGACCGTGTTCGTGAACGAGACGGTCCGTCCCTGGCCGTCGGTGAGACGGCCGTCGTCCATGATCTGGAGCAGGGTGTTGAAGACGTCGGGGTGGGCCTTCTCGATCTCGTCGAGGAGGACGACGGCGTAGGGGCGGCGCCGGACCGCCTCGGTCAGCTGCCCGCCCTCCTCGTAGCCGACGTAGCCCGGCGGGGCGCCGATCAATCGGGCGACCGTGTGCTTCTCCATGTACTCGGACATGTCGAGCCGCACGATCGCCTGCTCGGAGTCGAACATGAACTCGGCCAGCGCCTTGGCGAGCTCGGTCTTGCCGACCCCGGTCGGGCCGAGGAAGAGGAAGCTGCCGATCGGTCGATTCGGATCGGAGAGCCCGGCGCGCGAGCGCCGCAGCGCGTTGGAGACCGCGGCGATCGCCTCGTCCTGGCCGATCACCCTCTCGTGCAGACGCTCCTCCATCTGGATCAGCTTCTCGACCTCGCCCTCCATCAACCGGCTGACCGGGATTCCGGTCCATTTGGCGACGACCTCGGCGACGTCTTCCTCGGTGACCTCGTCGGCAAGCAGGACGTCGCCTCCCGAATGGAGCTCTTCGAGCCGGGCCTCCTGCTCCTTGACCTGCTTTTCGAGCTCCGGGATCTCGCCGTATTGGAGCTTCGCGGCGCGCTCGAGGTCGGTCTCGCGATTGGCCCGCTCCAACTCCAGGGTGGCCTCCTCGAGTCGTTCCCGCGCCGCCTTCATCGCCTCGATCGGCTCTTTCTCGTTCTGCCACCTGGTTCGAAGCTCCGAGCCCTGCTCCCTGAGGTTGGCGAGCTCCTCGTCCAGGGCTGCGAGGCGTGCCTTCGACGCATCGTCGGTCTCTTTCTTCAGTGCGGTGCGCTCGATCTCGAGCTGCTGCACCCGGCGCTCGACCTCGTCGATCTCGGTCGGAACCGAATCGATCTCGATCTTCAGCCGCGAGGCGGCCTCGTCGATCAGGTCGATCGCCTTGTCGGGCAGGAAGCGGTCGGCGATGTAGCGCTCCGAGAGCGTGGCGGCGGCGACGATCGCCGAATCGGCGATGCGGACGCCGTGGTGATCCTCGTAGCGGGGTTTCAGCCCGCGCAGGATCGCGATCGTGTCTTTGATGTCGGGCTCGCCGACGAGGACCGGCTGGAAGCGGCGCTCGAGGGCGGCGTCTTTCTCGATGTGCTTGCGGTACTCGTCGAGCGTCGTCGCCCCGACCGCGCGCAGCTCGCCGCGGGCCAGCATCGGCTTCAGCAGATTGGCGGCGTCGACCGCGCCTTCGGCGGCCCCGGCGCCGACGATCGTGTGGAGCTCGTCGAGGAAGAGGACGATCTGGCCCTCCGCGTCCTGGACCTCGGAGAGGACCGCTTTCAGCCGCTCCTCGAACTCGCCCCTGTATTTGGAGCCGGCCAGCAGCGAGCCGATGTCGAGCGCGATCACGCGGCGGTCGCGGAGGCTCTCGGGAACGTCGCCGTCGACGATCCGCTGCGCCAGCCCCTCGACGATCGCGGTCTTGCCGACGCCGGGGTCCCCGATCAGCACCGGGTTGTTCTTGGTCCGGCGCGAGAGGACCTGGATCACGCGGCGGATCTCCTCGTCGCGCCCGATCACCGGGTCGAGCTTGCCGCTCTCCGCCTCCGCGGTCAGGTCGCGGCCGAATTTCTCCAGCGCCTGCGCGGTGTCCTCGGCGTTGGGCGAGTTGACGCCGCCGGGACCCTGCACTTCGGCGACGGCCCCCGCGAGCGCATCACGATCGGGCAGCAGGTCGCCGACCCCCGAGTCGGGCCCGGCCAGGGCCACCAGCAGGTGCCCGGCCGAGACGTAGCTGTCGCCGGCCTCGGCCATCGCCCTCTCGGCTCCCTGGAGAACCGCGACCAGCTCGGAGGACGGCTGCACCTCGGCCGCCTCGGCGAGCTTCGGCTGGTCCTCGACCTTCTGCACCGTCCGCGCCGTCGTCGCGGCGACGTCCGCCCCGAGCTTCTGGAGCACGGGGGCGGCGATCCCGCCTTCCTGCCGCAGCAGTGCGATCAGCAGGTGGGCCGGGGTCACCTGCGGGTTGCGGCGCTCCGCGGCGAGCGCCTGCGCGGCGGCGACCGCTTCCTGCGATTTGACCGTGAACCGATCCGGTTGCACGTCCCTGAGTCTAAGAGCGCGCCGCCGCTACCTGCGAATCGGAGCTAGCCGGCGGTCTCGGCCCGGCGCATGCCGCTCACCGCCCAGAGCGTCAGCAGCGCCACCAGGCCGAAGGCGACGCCGTAGGCCGCGAGCAGCTCGGCCGAGGCGCCGGCCAGCAGGTCGCGGTTCGTGTTCAGGATCAGGGTCAGCGGATTCGCCCTGGCGACCTCGGCGACCCAGCCGGCGAGCAGCGCCTGCGGAACGTAGACCGGGGTGAGGAAGAGCAGGATGAAGACCGGGAACTGCATCAGCGGGCCCGCCTGGAGCGTCCGCAGCCGCAGGGCGATCCCGCAGGAGAACAGCAGGGCGACGACGTTGACGGTCAGCGAGAGCAGGTAGAGAGCGGCGATCTCGCCCGCCGAGCCACCCACCCCCATGCCGGCGGCGAGCGCCACGACCGTGACCACGATCCAGGTGACCAGCACGCGGGCGACCGCGGTGATCGCGTAGCCGGCGATGATCGCGGTGCGGTGCCTGGTCGCCAGCAGCATCCGCCGCCCCATCCCGAACTGGAAGTCGGCGGCGATCGAGAAGCCGGTGAAGACCCCGCCGAGCGCCGAGGACTGGAGCAGGACGAAGCCGAAGACGAAGGTCGTGTAGCCCTCCGGGTACTCGAAGCGGGGGGTGTCGGAGATCGCCGACAGCCCACCCGCGAACGCCGCCAGGAAGAAGAGCGGGAAGATCAGCGAGGGGAGGAGGATCGCCGGTTTGGTGAAGGCGTTGTGGAGGCTGCGCCAGGCGATCCCGAGGGCCGAGGACAGGTAGTTGCCGTCGATCACGAGCGCACCATCCTTCCGCGCAGCGCCAGCGAGGCGAGGGAGATGGAGATGACGATCAGCGCTACGGCGATGCCGAATGCGAGGGCCAGCGCTTCGCCATCCCAACCGATCACGAAGAAGCTGCGAACGCCCTCGATCAGGTAGCTGACCGGGTTGATCGTCGCGATCGTGCGGAACCAGTCCTCCTGGATCAGATCGCGGGGCAGCGAGATCGAGCTGAAGAAGAGGAAGACGAAGAGCAGCGGGAACAACCCCTGCACCGCTTCGCCGGATCCGGTCCGGATCGCCATCAGCATCCCGATCCCGCCGAAACCGATCGAGACCAGGATCGAGAGCGCGAAGAGGACGGGCACGCCGAGGACGCCGGCTTCGAAGTGGGCGCCCGCGGCGAGACCGACGGCGAGGTAGACGCTCGCCTGGAGGAGCCCGATCGCGACCAGGCCGCCGAGCTGCCCGGCGATCAGCGCCGACCCGCGCATCGGGGTCAGGGCGAGGCGGTTGAAGAACCCGCTCTCGATGTCTTCGGCGAGCGCCTGGCCGGAGTTCATCGTCGCGAAGAGGGCGCCCTGGATGAAGGGGATCGCGAGGGCGAAGGTCAGGTAGGAGTCGGTGGGGAAGCCCGGGATGTGGGTGGCGGCGTCGAGCCCGGCGCTGTTGACGGCGAGCAGGAAGAGCGGGAAGACGAGGCTGGGGACGATCATCGCCGGCTGCCGCACGGTGCGCCGCACGGCTCGTCTGGCGAGGGTCGAGACCTGGGTCGGCAGCGAGGAGCCCGAGGGGAGCGCGACCGCCGCCGAGCTCACGGCCCGACCTCCTGCTCGGGGGCGGCGCCGTCGCCGGCGCCCTCGAGGTGGCGACCCGTCTCCTTCAGGAAGACGTCGTCGAGGGTCGGCGCGTGGAGCTCGAAGTTGGCGACCCGCAGGTCCTCGCCGTCGAGGGCGCGGACCACGTCGGTGAGCTGCTCGGCTCCGTCATCGAGGCGGACGGCGACGCCCTCTCGGGAGGCCGGCACTCGATCGCCGAAGCGCTCCAGGACCGCCAGCACCCGGTCTCCCTGCTCCGGCTCGGCCGGCACCGCCTCGAGGCTGGGACGGCCGATCTCCGCCTTCAGCGAGGCGGGTGTCCCTTCGGCGACGATGACGCCGTCGTCGATGATCCCGATCCGGTCGGCGAGCTGGTCGGCCTCCTCCAGGTACTGGGTGGTGAGGAAGACGGTGACGCCGTCCTCGCCGGCCAGTCGCGCCACCTCGGCCCAGAGGGCGGCGCGGCTCTGCGGGTCGAGCCCGGTCGTCGGCTCGTCGAGGAAGAGGACCTGCGGGCCGTGGACGAGGGCGAGGGCGAGGTCGAGCCGCCGTTTCATCCCGCCCGAGTAGCCGCCCACGCGGCGGTCGGCGGCGTCGGAGAGCCCGACTCTCTCGATCAGCGAGTCCCCGCGGGCCGCCCGCTCGGCGCGCGGCAGGCCGTGCAGCGCGGTCTGCAACCGCATGTGCTCGCGCCCGGTCAGGTGGGGGTCGAGGGCCGCTTCCTGGAGCGCGGCTCCGATCGCCTCGCGCACCTGCGGCCCTTCGCTGACGATGTCGCGGCCGGCGACACGGGCGCTGCCCTCCGTCGGCGGCAACAGCGTCGTCAGCATGTGGACGGTGGTCGACTTGCCGGCGCCGTTGGGGCCGAGGAAGCCGTAGATCTCCCCGGGCTCGACGCGGAGATCGATCCCGTCGACCGCGCGCGGTCCGTTCTTGAACTCCCTGACGAGGCCTTCGACTTCGATGCTGTTCTCCATGGCCCGGCTGTATAGCACAATGTTGAGATCCTCAACTATCTAAGACCTCTGTTAATCTCCAAGGGGGATGGCGCTGAGCGAGAAGAGCAGAGGCGCGGGCGCCGACCCGCGGGCGCGGAGCCGCCTGGAGGCCGATGCCTGGGAGGCGATGAGCAAGGTCGTCTGGTCCCAGAGGCCGCAGATGATGGCCCTCTGCCGCGAGTTCGAGCTCTTCCCTCCGCAGCTGATGGTCCTGCGCGCACTCGACGAGCCGCGCCCGATGCGCGAGGTCGCCGAGCATCTCGCCTGCGACAGCTCCAACCTCACCGGGATCACCGATCGGCTCGAGGACCGGGGACTGGTTAGACGCACCCCCGCCCCCGCCGACCGCCGCGTGAAGCTGCTGGTCCTCACCGACGAGGGACAGCGTCTGCGCAAGGAGATCGTCGCCCGTCTCGGGACCCCGCCGGAATCGATCGCCGCGCTCTCCGATCGCGACCTGGAGACGATCCGGCGGATCCTCGCCAAGGCGCTCGACGCGGTCTAGCCCCCGCGCACCCGCCTCGATTCCAGCTGCGCGATCCGTTGCTCGAGCTCGAGCACGCGTTCGACCCCGGCCAGGTTCAAGCCTTCGGCGGTCAGCTGTTGGATCCGCTGGAGGAGCTCGACGTCGCGTTGCGAGTAGAGCCGGGTGTTCTTCGGCGAGCGCTTCGGCTCGATCAGGCCGCGGGCCTCGTAGGTCCGGAGCGTCTGCGGGTGCATGTCGGCGAGCTCGGCCGCAACCGAGATCATGAAGACGCCGCGCTCCTCGTCGATCGAGGCGGTGATCGTTTCGCGCCGCACCCGCTGGGGACGCCCCCCGAGCGCGCTCATGCCCGCGCCTTTCGCAGCAGCTCGGCCCGGGGGTCGCCGCCGTTGAGCGCCTCGGCGAGCTGCTCGACGGCCTCCTCCTGCTCCTTCGTGAGGTCCTTGGGCACCTCGATCTCGAGCCGGTAGCGGATGTCGCCCCGGCCCCTGCCCTTCGGGCCCGGCGCGCCCTCGCCGCGCAGGCGCTGGATCGAGCCGTGGCCGGTTCCCGGCCGGACCTTGATCTTCTTCGTGCCGCTCAGGGTCGGGACCTCGATCGTCGCTCCGCGCAAGGCCTCGGCGACCGTGATCGGCACCGTCACCTCGAGGTTGCCGCCGTCGAGCCGCTTGAAGACGGGGGAGGGCGCGACCCGGGTCGTCACGTAGAGATCGCCGGCCGGGCCGCCGCGCTGTCCGGCCTCGCCCTTGCCGGCGAGGCGGATCCGGGTCCCGTCCTTGACCCCCGCGGGGATGTTCACCTTGTAGCGCTTGGTCTGCCGGGTGACGCCGGAGCCGCCGCAGGTTCGACAGGGGTCCTCGATGATCTGGCCGGCCCCCCCGCACTGGGGGCAGGGCTGGCTGATCGAGAAGAATCCCTGGCTCTGGGCATCGACGCCGCGCCCTTCGCAGCGCGGGCAGGTGACCGGCGCCGTGCCGGGTTCGGCGCCGCTGCCGTGGCAGGTCGGACAGCGTTCGGACTTCGGCACGGTGACGCTCACCTGGGTGCCGTTGACCGCCTGGTCGAAGTTGAGCTCGACCTCGGTTTCGAGGTCGTTGCCGGCGACCTGCTGGGGGCCGCCGCCGCGACCGCCGCGGCTGAACATTCCGCCGAGGATGTCGCCGAGGTCGATGCCGCCCGGGAACCCGCCCTGCCCGCCGGCGCCACCGAACGGACTCTGCCCGCCGCCGCCGAAGCCGGCGAAGGGGCTGGCGCCGCCGGCGTCGTAGGCGGAGCGCTTCTCGGGGTCCGAGAGCGTGTCGTAGGCCCCCTGGACTTCCTTGAACTTCTCCTCGGCCTCCTCGTCGCCCGGGTTGCGGTCTGGGTGGTACTGGCGGGCGAGCTTGCGGTATGCCTTCTTGATCTCCTCGTCGGAGGCCTTCTTGGAGACGCCCAACACCTTGTAGAGGTCTTCCGGCAAGCGCTCCTCCTACTCCGCCACCACGACCCGCGCGGGCCTCAGCAGCTGGTCGCCCAGCAGGTAGCCCTTCTGGACCACGTCGACGACGCTCCCCGACTCGACCCCGTCGGCCGGCTGCGCCGAGAGCGCCTCGTGCAACCGGGGGTCGAACTTCTCGCCGGCCGGGTCGATCGCCTCGACGCCGTGCCTTCCCAGCGCCTCCCGCAGGCTGCGGAAGACGAGCAGCACTCCGTGCGCGAGCCCGTCCTCGGAGTCCCCCTCCGGATCGAGACCGGCGGCCTCGATCGCCCGCTCGAGGTCATCGAGCACCGGCACGACCGCGGCCAGGACCTCGCCCTTGCCTCGGCCGTTGGCCGCCAGGACCTCGGCGCTCATCCGCTTGCGGTAGTTGTCGAAGTCGGCCTGGGCCCGTTTCGCGAGTTCGAGGTACTCGTCCCGCTTCCGCTCGGCGTCCGCGAGAGCGTCGAGGTCCTGCTCGACCTCGGACGGCTCGGCGGGGCGCGAGCCCTCCTCCGAAGGAGTCAGATTGCGATCGTCGTCGGGCTCGCGCTGGGCTTCGCCATCAACCGGCATGTCCTCCGCTTCGCGTCCGGGTATGCCGGGGCGGTGCCCACCCTGCTCAGTGGTCATTTGTCCTCACCGTCATCGACCACCTCCGCGTCTACTACCTCCTCGTCGTCGGTGGAACCATCGCCCTCGGCGGCGGCGCCGTCCTCGGAGGAGGCGGCCTCGGCCTGGGCCGCGGCGTAGATCTGCTCGGAGATCTTCTGCATCGCCGCGGTGAGAGCCTCGGTCTTCGAGTTGACCTCCTCGACGCTCTCCGAGGTCAGGGAGTCGCGGACGCCCTTGATCGCGCCCTCGATCTCCTCCTTGCTCGATGCGTCGACTTTGTCGCCGAGCTCCTCGAGCTGTTTCTCCGACTGATAGGCGAGGTTCTCGGCGATGTTGCGCGCCTCGGCGAGCTCGCGCTGCTTGCGGTCTTCGTCCGCGTGGGCCTCGGCGTCGGAGACCATGCTCTGGATCTCCTCGTCGGAGAGGCCGGAGCCGGATTTGATCTCGATCTTCTGCTCTTTGCCGGTCCCCAGGTCTTTCGCGGTGACGTTGAGGATGCCGTTGGCGTCGATGTCGAACGTGACCTCGATCTGGGGCATGCCGCGTGGCGCCGGCGGAATCCCGGTGAGTTGGAATTTGCCCAGGCTCTTGTTGCCGCTGACCATCTCGCGCTCGCCCTGGAGGACGTGGATCTCGACCGAGGGCTGGTTGTCGTCCGCGGTCGAGAACGTCTCCGACTTCTTCGTCGGGATCGTCGTGTTGCGCTCGATCAGCTTCGTCATCACGCCGCCTTTGGTCTCGATCCCGAGGGTCAGCGGGGTGACGTCGAGGAGCAGGACGTCCTTGACGTCCCCGGCCAGGACCCCGGCCTGGATGCCGGCCCCGACGGCAACGACCTCGTCGGGGTTGACGCCCTGGTGGGGGTCTTTGCCGGTCAGCTCCTTGACCCGCTCGCGGACGGCCGGCATCCGGGTCATGCCGCCGACGAGGACCACGTGGTCGATCGTCGCGTCGGCGTCGTCGAGCGCGCGTTTGACCGGCCCGACGATCCGCTCGAGCAGCTCGGACGTCAGCTCGTTCAGCTTCGAGCGCGAGAGTTTGAGGTCGAGGTGCTTCGGCTGGCCCTCGACCGCGGTGATGAAGGGAAGGTTGATCTGCGTCTCCTGGGTCGAGGAGAGCTCGATCTTCGCCTTCTCCGCCGCCTCGTAGAGGCGCTGGAGGGAGTTTTTGTCCGCCGCCAGATCGACGCCCTGGTCCTTCTTGAACTCGGCGACCAGCCACTCGACGATCGCTTTGTCCCAGTTGTCGCCGCCGAGGTGGTTGTCGCCCGCGGTCGACTTGACCTCGAAGACGCCGTCGCCGATTTCGAGCACGGAGACGTCGAAGGTGCCGCCGCCGAGGTCGAAGACGAGGATCGTCTGGTCGGCTTTCTCTTTGTCGAGGCCGTAGGCGAGCGACGCCGCCGTCGGCTCGTTGATGATCCGTTTGACCTCGAGGCCGGCGATCTTGCCGGCGTCCTTGGTCGCCTGCCGCTGGTCGTCGTTGAAGTAGGCGGGGACGGTGATCACGGCGCTGTCGACCGTCTCGCCGAGCTTTGCTTCGGCATCGGTCTTGAGCTTCTGGAGGATCATCGCGCTGATCTCCGGAGGGCTGTACTGCTTGTCGCGAACGTCGATTCGGACATCGCCGTTGGGCCCGGCGACGACCTTGTACGGGACGATCGTCTCCTCCTCTTTGACTTCGGCCTCCTTGCGGCCCATGAAGCGCTTGATCGAGAAGATCGTGTTCTCGGGGTTCATCACCGCCTGCCGTTTGGCGACGGTTCCGACCAGGCGCTCTCCCGACTCGGTGAAGGCGACGACCGACGGGGTCGTGCGGCCGCCCTCCGCGTTCTCGAGGACGGTCGGCTCGCCCCCCTCCAACACCGCGACGCACGAGTTGGTCGTGCCAAGATCGATTCCGATCGTCTTACCCACTGGCCACCTCCAGGCTCCTGTTTTGTCTGCTTAAAAAATCTAAGTGCGAGTATGGCAGATCGTATTTGAGGGCTCAACCCCGATTCGCCCCCGGCAGCGAAGCGAATCGCCATATAGTGGGTTGTGCGTGTAGCGGAGTCGGGCAGCGCAGGGGCGGTGCCCGACCGGAGGAACGCCTCAGCGAAAACGGTGCCCGCCGGGCGCCGACGACGAAGAGGAGACGTCTTGAGTCACGCTCACGTAACCGCCAGGCGCGCCGGGCTTATCGCCCTCGCGGCCGCCCTGGTCCTCGCCCTGCTCGCGATCCCCGCGGCCGACGCGAAGAAGAAGAAGCCGAAGAAGCAGGAGGAAGTCGTCAAGGTGATGACGCGCAACCTCTACCTCGGCGCCGACCTGACCCCGGCGATCGTCGCCAAAAGCTTGAACGACTTCACCGCCGCCAACGGCAAAATCTCCCGCGACGTCGAAGCCAACAACTTCCCGGTCCGAGCCCAGGGCCTGGCTACCGAGATCAAGAAGAAGAAGCCCGATGTGGTCGGCCTTCAGGAGGTCGCCCTCTGGCGGGTCGGACCGCCCAGCCTCGAACCACTGCTCGGCGGCCGTCCCCCGAACGCGACGGCGGTCAAGTACGACTACCTCCAGCTCCTTCTCGACCAGCTGAACAAGGGCAAGAAGCGCTACCGGGTCGCTGTCGCCCAGGACGAGTTCGACTTCGAAGCCCCCGCCGACGAGAACAACATCCCCGGCGACGGGCCGAACAAAGTGATCCCGAATGCCGAGATCAACGGCCGCCTGACGATGCGCGACGTCATCCTCGTCAAGGTCGGCTCGGTCAAGGCGACCAACCCGAGGAGCGGCAACTTCTCGAACCTCTACGTGGTCACCCTCCAGGGGGTCCAGATCAGCGTCACCCGCGGTTGGACCGCGATCGACGCGAAGATCGGCAAGAAGGGGAAGAAGTTCCACTTCGTCAACTCCCATTTCGAGGCGTTCGACGATGCCAACCAGGTGCCCAGCATCCGCGCCCTCCAGGCCGGTGAGCTGGTCGCCAAGGGCGGGCCGGTCGACTCGAAGCTGCCGACGATCGTTCTCGGCGACTTCAACTCCGACAACGACACCGTCGCCGCCGGGGACCAGCAGGCCTACAGGGCGCTGACCGCGGCCGGGTTGCGGGAGCGCAGCACCGCGAAACCGCTGAGCTGCTGCCTGAAGACCAGCCTGATCGGCGAAACGGCGGGCGGCAGCATCGCCGACTTCGACCACCAGGTCGACCACATCATGACCGCGGACCCGAAGAAGGTGAAGCTGAAGTCCTCCTCCGTCACCGGGCGCACGCCGGTGAACGGCTTCTGGAATTCAGACCACGCCGGCGTGTTCAGCAGCCTGATCCTGAGGTAACCAAGCCGGCGCCGGACGCGGAAACGTGGACGCGACATCTCCGGGTGTCATCAGCGCGTCCGCGTTTCCGCGGAGGAGCCGGCGCTTTATGACTCGCCGGCGGTGCGGGCGACGAATTCGGCGACTTCTTCCGCCTGTTCGCCCGAGAGGATGCCGCCCGGCATCCGACCCGGGGTGGTCGGGCTGTCGATGCCTTCTTCGACCGCGTTGAGGACGCGACCTTCGAGACCCTTGATCGTCGCGGCGGAGCCTTCGCCCTCGGGGGGGCCGCTCGGCGAGAGGAGGTCGTCGAGGTCGGGCGCGTAGTTGCCGTCACTGCCGGCGGCGTAGAGCGCGTGGCAGTTCCCGCAGTTGGTCTGGAACAGGGCCTGACCGCCCTCGAGCTCGGCCGGTACCTCCTGGGCCCCGCGGGTGGCGTCGCCGTCGGAGCGGAAGACCAGCCAGGGGATGACCACTGCCAGGACGGCGACCAGCACTCCGAAGAGGACGAAGGTTTTCTTGCTCACGCTTGCTCCGAACTCATTTTGCGCTCGGCACGGTACCAGGGGCACATACGTCGGAGCTCGCACTCCCCGCAGCGCGGCTTCGGTCGGCAGAGCTCGCGGCCGTGCCGGATCAGGTTCATGTGCAGCTCGTAGGCATCCTCGGGGTCGACGATGGCGAGCATCTCGTCGTGAGCTTTCTCGAACGAGGCCTTCGGCGGGAACAGCCCGAGGCGGCCGCCGACGCGGTGGACGTGGACGTCGACCGGGATCTCCGGGATGCCCCAGGTGAAGATCAGCACGCAGGCCGCGGTTTTGCGCCCGACCCCGGGCAGCGAGAGCAAATAGTCGAGCGACTCCTCGCGGCCTGCGGTCTTCGTCCAGTCGAGGTCGGGTGGATCGCCGAGCTGTTCGAGGATCGCCCGTATGCGGGGCGCCTTTTGCTGCGCCAGGCCGCCGGGGCGGATCGCGTCCTCGAGCTCCTCGAGCGGAGCGTCGCGCACCTGCTCCCAGTCCGGGAAGCGCTCGCGCAGGGCGGCGAAGGAGCGGTCGCGGTTGCGGTCGTTGGTGTGCTGGGAGAGGACGGTCTTGATCAGCTCGGCGATCGGGTCGCCGTGGGGCGCGTTGACCGGCGTTCCATACATCTCACGCAAGCGGTCGCGGATCGCCCGCACCCGCTGCTTCGTCGGCCGTCTCCACGCCACGCCGGGACCCTAGTGCCCCCCGGAGGCCGGGAATATGGTTCCCGCCGTGGCGGCTCTACCGCCACGCCGACCCCGACCGCCTCGCGGTGGCGGGAAGGACCTCGACAGTCTGCGCTGCCCACGCGGAGCTGGATCTCGTCGCCGGGGCCGGCCACTGGCCCTGGATCGACGACGCCCGGGTGATCGCCCAGGGTTCACGATTTCCTCACCTGGATCCCGTTTGAGGTCGTTTACGGGGCCTCTACAATCGTCGGATGGCTCGCGCGTACAACGCGATGGGCGACAGGCTGCCCAAAGGCTGGGGAGACCTCGTTCGCCAGATCGGGATCCTCGTCGGGGTCGACCTCGCCTACACGTTCGTGCGCGGGATCGTCGACTCCGAGAAAGGCCTGGCGATGGCGCACGGCCAGCAGCTGATCGACTTCGAGCGCTCGACCCACACCTTCTTCGAGCCCGCCTTACAGGCGTTCTTCCTACCGGCCCAGGGGGTCATCGACCTCGCCAACCAGATCTACCTCAACGCCCAGTTCTCGGTCGCGCTCGGGTTCCTGGTCTGGCTCTACGCGTTTCGCAACGACTCCTACTACTTCGTCCGCAACATGTTTGTGGTCGCGATGGGGATCGCCCTGGTCGGCTACACCTTCTACCCGACCGCGCCGCCGCGGATGTTCCCCGAGCTCGGGTTCGTCGACACGATCAACGACTTCTCCAACGTCAACCACGACTCGTCGCTGGCGAAAATCTTCATCAATCCCTACGCGGCCGTTCCCAGCATGCACTGCGCCTTCGCGATGATGATCGGCGGCACCGGCGTCATGGTCTGCCGCCACTGGTGGTCGAAGACCTGGTGGGCGGTCTGGCCTCTGCTCGTCAGCTGGGTCACGATCGTCACCGCCAACCACTACTGGGTCGACGCGGCGCTCGGGTGGATGGTCGCGCTGGCGGCGGCGCTGGCCGCGCTTCGCCTCGCCCGAGCCCGTCCCGAAGCATGGTCCTTCCGCGCCCGGGCCGAAACCGGGCGCGAGGTCGAGGCCTAGGCCCGCCACCCCCCGCGGGCAGGCGATAGCCTCAACCAATGGATTCTTCGGCGCCCCCCAGGGCTCCGGGCGGTCGCCGCAACGGTCGCCAGGGAACGAGTTCCGCCCAGGAGTTCCGGGCCTACGCCCGCGATCGCCTGATCGAGTCGCGGTTGACGCCGAACGCGATCTCGATGGTCGGCCTGGCGGGCAACGTGATCGCCGCCGTCCTCGTCACCCAGCGCCTGTTCTTCCTCGCCGGCATCGCCTTCATCCTCGGCTCGGTGATGGACACGCTCGACGGCCGGTACTCGCGGATGTCGGGCAAGGGGACGCTGTTCGGGGCCTTCCTCGACTCGACCCTCGACCGGATCGAGGAGGGGATCGTCCTCGCCGCGGTAGCCGGCTATTTCGCCGCGACCGGCGACGACTTCGCCGCCGCGATGTGCGTGGTCGCCGTGCTCGGCTCGCTGATGGTCTCCTACACGCGCGCCCGAGCCGAGGCGCTCGGGGTCGAATGCAAGGTCGGTTTGGCAACACGACCGGTCAGGGTGGTGCTACTTTCGATCGGCCTGGTCTTCGCCAAGGGCGCCGGAATCGGCGATTTCGAACTGTTGGCGCCCTCGATCTACGTGGTCGCGGCGCTGACCATCGTCACCGTGATCCAGCGTGTCTGGCATGTGCGAAACGAGCTATCCAAAGAGGCTGCGGAGCACCCTTGAGCTGTAACCAGTCGGCGCCGGGGGTGTGGAATGCCAACCAGCGAGAACTTGAGGAAGGACTTTCGAATTCATGAGTGAGAGCAACGGAGCAAACGGCCACGCGAACGGCGCGGCCCGCGGAGACGAGAAGGTCCGCGTCGCGATCGTCGGTGTCGGCAACTGCGCCAACTCCTTCATCCAGGGCATCCAGTACTACAAGGACGCCGATCCCGGTGACGAAGTGCCGGGCCTGATGCACGTCGACCTCGGCGGCTACCACGTCAGCGACGTCGAGTTCGTCGCCGCCTTCGACATCGACTCCGAGAAGGTCGGCAAAGACCTCTCCGAGGCGATCTGGTCGGGTCAGAACGACACGATCAAGTTCGCCGACGTCCCCGAGCTCGGCGTCAAGGTCGAGCGCGGCATGACCCACGACGGCCTCGGCAAGTACCTGAAAGAAAAAATCACCAAAGCCCCCGGCGAGACCGCCGACATCGTCGGCATCCTCAAGGAGACCAAGACGGACGTGCTCGTCTGCTACCTCCCGGTCGGCTCCGAGGACGCGGTCAAGTGGTACGTCGAGCAGGCCCTGAAGGCGGGCGTCGGCTTCGTCAACTGCCTGCCGGTCTTCATCGCTCGCGAGGACTACTGGGACAAGCGCTTCGAAGAGGCCGGCCTGCCGATCATCGGCGACGACATCAAGTCCCAGGTCGGGGCGACGATCGTCCACCGCCAGCTCGCCCGGCTGTTCCACGACCGCGGCGTCCGCCTCGAGCGGACCTCGCAGCTCAACGTCGGCGGCAACATGGACTTCTACAACATGCTCGAGCGCGAGCGGCTCGACTCGAAGAAGATCTCGAAGACCAACGCCGTCACCTCGATCATGGGCCACGAGCTGCCCGCCGATCAGGTCCACGTCGGGCCCTCCGACTACGTCCCCTGGCTGACCGACCGCAAGTGGGCGCACATCCGCCTCGAGGGCAAAGCCTTCGGCGACGTGCCGCTGACCGCCGAGCTCAAGCTCGAGGTCTGGGACTCGCCGAACTCGGCCGGCGTCGTGATCGACGCGGTCCGGATCCTGAAGCTGGCGCTCAACAACGGCGTCGCCGGCCAGCTCGACGGCCCGTCGAGCTACCTGATGAAGTCCCCCCACAGCCAGCGCCCGGACGACGACGCGCGCGAGCAGACCGAGGAGTTCATCGCCAAGTACGCGCGCTCCAAGACCCCGGTCGCCGGTGCGACCAAGGCCGAGGCCCAGACCGAGGCCTGAGCCGCTCTCGCCAGATGTTTTGCAAAGGGCTCGTCGTTACGGCGGGCCCTTTCGCTGCCTAGACTGAATCCCCGATGCCCGAGGCCCCCAGTCTCTCGATAGCCCAGGTGACCCCGCACCGGCGAGGCACCCGGAACGCGGTCAACGATTACGTGACCGGCGTCGCCGGGGAGCTCACGCGGCGCGGTCACCAGGTCGTCGTCCTGGGCTCCGGCGACGGCGTCAAAAAGCGGCTCGCAGCCGGCGAGTTCGACATCGTCCACGTCCACGAGCCGTTCGCGCCGCGGATCTCCTCGACCGCGCTGCGCCACTCGTACTCGCTCAACGTCGCGACCTTCCACGCCCCGCAGGAGCGGGTGATCTCGACCCAGGTGGCGCGGCCGCTGGTGGAGATCTTCTTCGGCCGCCTCGACGCCCGCACCGTTTCCTCCGCCGCGACCGGGCAGCTGCTCGAGCGCTATTTCCCCGGCGAATACGAGCTGATCGCCCCGCCCGGGAGTGATCGCGACTGGGCACCGGTCGGCGCCGAGCTCGAGGCGGTCTACCTGCGACTCGCCGCCCGTCGCCACAGCGGCAGGGGCGACCCCGCGGCGCGGCGGCGGATCGCCGAGCGGCCGCTGATCGAGGTCGACCTCCACATGCACACCGACCACTCGCCGGACTGCGCGACGCCGGTCGAGGTCCTGCTCCAGACCGCCCGCGACCGTGGTCTCGGCGCGATCGCGATCACCGATCACAACGAGGTCTCGGGAGCGCTCGAGGCGCGGCGGATCGCGGAGCGGATGGGCGACATCAAGGTGATCGTCGCCGAGGAGGTGAAGACCGCCGAGCAGGGTGAGGTGATCGGGCTCTTCCTCGAGGAGAAGATCCCGAAGGGCCTGACGATGGCGGAGACGATCGCCGAGATCCGCCGCCAGGGCGGCCTCGTGTACGTCCCGCATCCGTTCGATCGCTTCCACTCGGTGCCCGACTACGAGCACCTGCTCGACATGGTCGAGGAGATCGACATTCTCGAGGTCTTCAACCCGCGGGTCGCGGTGACGGCGTTCAACGAGGAGGCCGAGCGCTTTGCGAGCAAGTACCGGATCGTCCCCGGGGCCGGCAGCGACAGCCACGTCGCCCAGGGCCTGGGCAGCGTCCGCGTCAGGATCCACGACTTCGACGGTCCGACCGAGTTCCTCGAGGCGATGCGGGACGCCGACATCACCCGCAAGCACAAGAACCTCGTCTACGTCCAGGCGCTGAAGCTGCTCCAGACCAAAGGCCGCCAGAAAGCGGCGAAGCGCAGCGTCCCGGACGCGAAACCGGTGCGCGGCGGGCGGCCGCGGCGAAAGCGCGCCGCCGGCAAGAGCTGATGCAGGCGGGCCGCGCGAAAGGAGCCGCGGCGGTGCCGTCAAAGAAATCGTCGACCGTGCCGGCGACCGACGACGAGATACGCGAGAAGTACCTTGAGCGCGCGATTCGCGAGCTCAACACGTTCACGCACGAGCTCCAGGACTGCCCGCACTGCCCGCGCGGCAAGCTGATGCCGGTGCTCGGCTCGGGCCATCCCCAGGCCGACGTCTTCATGCTCAAGCACGACCCCGGTGTCGCCGAGATCGAAGAGGGCGTCGCCTTCTACGGACGAGCCGGAAACGCGCTGATGAAAAGCTTCAAGCGCCTCGGGATCGACCCGCTGGTCGTCTACGGGACGCTCTGCGTGAAGTGCCCGATCGCCGAGCCCGACCTGGCCCCGGAAGCGTGCGTGCGGCGGCTGATCGAGGAGATGGCGATCGTGCAGCCGAAGATCGTCGTCGTCATGGGCGAGCCCAGCCTGCGGGTCCTCAACGAGCTCGAGGTCCCGCTCGCCCGCCCGATCGAGGCGCGCGAGGGCGAGATCCAGGCCTTCACCCCGACGATCGACGCGCTCTTCACCCCCGACATCGACGAATCTCTCGACCAGGAGGGCGCCAAGCAGCGCTTCTGGCGCTCCTTCAAGGTCCTCGGCGAGTGGTACGAGGACCTTCCCCCGTACTGAGATAGTTCCCTCGGCGCTAGCGGGCCGGCGGGACCTCGGCGATCGGAGCCGGGAGGCCGTTGCCGGCCTCGACCTTGGGCTCGTGCTCGCCCGACTTCGGCGAGAGGTAGCGGTCGATCACCGCGAGCGCCACGGCGGAGATCACGAAGGTGATGTGGATCACCGTCTGCCAAAGCAGGGTGTCGCCCTCCATTTTGCTGGCGTTGATGAAGCTCTGGAGGAGGTGGATCGACGAGATCCCGACGATCGCCATCGCCAGCTTCACCTTGAGGACGTTGGCGTTGACGTGGGAGAGCCACTCCGGCTCGTCGGGGTGGCCGCGCATCCGGATTTTCGAGACGAAGGTCTCGTAGCCGCCGATGATCACCATGATCAGGAGGTTGGCGATCATCACCACGTCGACGAGGCCGAGGACGAGCAGCATCACCTCGTTCTCGGTCAGGTGGCCGACGTCGGTGACGAGGTGCCAGAGCTCCTGCATGAAGCGCCAGACGTAAATGCCCTGGGCCGCGATCAGGCCGAGGTAGAGAGGCGCTTGGAGCCAGCGGCTGAGAAAGATCGTGCTGCTGACGGTTCGGGCCAGCGGCCGATCGACGTATGCCTGTTCAGCGCTCATCGGCCGCGCATGCTACCCGGCCGCCCAGGTCGGCCGAGGTGGTCGAGCGGTGCCGCCCCACTTGGCGTCAGGGGGCGGCGGCCTCGGCGACGGCGGCCATCGTCTCGACTTTGGCGGAGGCGAGGCCGCGGACGACGATCGTGTCGAGGGCGGAGTAGTTGGCCAGCGCCCGCTGCACCTCACCACGGTCGGCGGCGGCGACACCGACCGTCCCCTCGGGCTCGCCGAGGCGATCGAAGTGGTTGCGGTAGCCGTCGTGGAGGTCGCGGTAGAAGGACTCCTCCTTGGCGAGGCGCGCGGCGGCGTCGGGGCCGACCGCACTGCGGACGTAGCCGAAGACCGGCGGTGTCTCGCGGCCGGCCGCGGCCGCGCCGGCCTCGACCTTCGCGCGGGCGCCGGCGGCGAACCCGGGCGTCATCCAGTTGAAGAAGACGCCGTCGAACTCGGCCCCGGCCAGTTCGCACATCTTCGGCCCCATCGCCGCCAGCACGAGCCGCACCCCGGGCAGGCGCTCGCGCAGCTCGGGCAGTGACTCGCGCATCTTCGTCAGCGGCTTCTCGGAGAAGCCGGCGCCGACCCCGAGCCAGAGTCGCGTCGGGTCGAGGCCGATCCGCTCGATGTCGGACGCGATCGCCTCCGGCGGGGTGCGATCGATCGCGATCACCGCGACCCCGAGATCGGCCGCCGGCGCCGCCTCACCGAATTCGGCCAGGGTCTCCAGGCCCTTGGCGCCGGGGTGGTCGTTGGACCAGAGCGAGTCGTAGCCGAGCTCGGCGCAGCGCTCGGCCAGCGGCCGCGCGACTTCCGGGTCGAGGCCGGCGGCGACGCCGAAGCCGCGGCTCATCCGGCCTTCTCGAGCAGCGCCACGCACTCGATGTGCGGGGTCTGGGGGAACATGTCGACGGGCTTCACGCGCTTCAAGCTATAGCCGGCCTCGACCAGCTGCGAGGCGTTGGGGGCCAGCGTCGTCGGGTTGCAGGAGACGTAGACGATCCGCTTCGCCTCGCACTCGATCAACCGCCTGACGATCTTCTGCGAGAGCCCCGCCCGGGGCGGATCGACGACGACGACGTCGGGCTTTCCCGCCGCCTCGATCAGCGGTCGGACTCCGGTCCTGGCGGAGCCCGCCACGAAGCGGGCGTTGCCGATCCCGTTGCGTTCGGCATTGGCCTCGGCGTCGGCGATCGCCTGCGGGACGAGCTCGAGGCCCCAGACCTCGCCCGCCCGCGGGGCCATCGTCAGCCCGATCGTCCCGATCCCGCAGTAGAGGTCGAAGAGCCGCTCGCTTCCGGTCAGGCCGGCGAACTCGGCGGCGACGGCGTAGAGGCGTTCGGCCATCTCCGTGTTGGTCTGGAAGAAGGCCGAGTGGGACATCTCGAGCTTCAGGCCGCAGATCTCCTCGCGCAGCCGCTCCTCGCCGATCGCGCCGGTCGGGCCCTCGGTGCTGCCCGAGTCGCCCTCGATCATCGTGTGGAGGTCGACCGGCGGTTTCGCGAATTTCGCCGTCGAGGTGACCAGCCGGGTCTGGATCTGACCGGTGTTGCGCCCTTCGCGGACGACGAGGTTGCGGAGGACGCCGTCGCGCTCGCGGCGGTCGTAGGCGGGGATGCCCTCGCGTCGGGCCCAGTCGCGGATCTCGTTGCGGGCCGCGTTGCCGGCATCGGAGGCGAGCAGGCAGTCCTCGACACCGACGATCCGGTCCCAGCGGCCGCGGGCGTGGAAGCCGAGCACGGTCTCGCCCTCGTGCTCGCCGAAGGAGTACTCGAGCTTGTTGCGATAGCGCCAGAGCTCGGTCGCGGCGACGATCTCCTCGAGCTCGAAGCCGTCGAGGCCGCCGATCCGCCGCAGCGCGTCGTCGACCTGCTCGCTCTTGTGGGCGAGCTGGGCCTCGTAGGCGAGTCCCTGCCAGGGAGCTCCCGGGCAGGGCTCGCCTTCGTGCACGCAACTGTCGGGGACGCGATCGGCGGCGGGGCGCAGGAGCTCGACCGTGCGGGCCTCGGCGAAGCGCCGCTTCGACTTCGTGACCTCGGCCCGCACCCGGTCCCCCGGCAGGGCGCCGGATACGAAGACGACGAGGCCCTCCTCTCGCGCCACCCCCCGCCCGCCGTGGGCGAGCGAGTCGATCTCGAGCTCCAGGAGCTCCAACTAGCTGAGTTTTTTCCGGGCCCTGCGCGCAGCCTGGGTGGCCTGTTTGCGAACCGGCTCCTGAAGGCCGCCGACCTCTTTGCGCGCCTGGCGGACAAGTCGCTCGAGCTCTTTCAGCATCGAGTCGGTCTGGCGACGGCCGCGTTTGATCAGGTCGGAGAGCATCTTCTCGGCGTCGCCGCGGGTCATCCGGCCGCGGCTGACGGCGTCGTCGACGACCTCCTGGAGGCGGTCGCGGCTGAGGGTGACGTTGCGCTCGAGGCTGCTGCGGAACTCCTCGATGCTCTTGTCGAGACCGGCGGCTTTGGGGCTCGCTTTCCTCGGCGCCGATTTTTTCGCTTTCGAGGAGCTCGCTTTTTTCCTCGGTTTGGCTTTGGCTTTTTTGCTTGCCGGTTTCGCTTTCGACGCTTTTTTGGTCGGTTTTTTCGACGTGGTTTTTTTGGCGGCCATCTGGCTGGTCTCCTGACTCGGGTGGGTGCGGTGACTATCTCATTACCGGGCGCTCGCCGTTCTGAACGTCGCCTCGACCGGGGTGTGGTCGGAGAGGCGCAGGGCCCTGCCCTCGAACTCGAGCTCGCGGTGCTCGGGCGGCCAGGGAGCCGGCGCCGAGACCACCTCGACCCCGCGGCCGAGCAGATGATCGATCCGGTCCGGCCCCGTGACCGGGGTCGAGAGCCCGTGGCGCTCGGCGAGCTCGGCGAAGAGCTCGGGATCGCGGGCGGGGCGCAGGTTGAGGTCGCCGCCGAAGACGAGCGGCGCCTCCCCGGCGAACCCGACCGCGGCCTCGGCGGCCCGGAGGACATCGGCCACCGCCATCGCCGGAACGTCGTTCGTCGCGTGGAGGTTGGCGAAGCAGACGCCGGAGGCGGTCCGGGTCATCGCCATCGCCCGCCGCTCGGGGCGACCCTCGTGGATCACCATCCCGCGCCGCTCGACGATCCGGCCCAAGGGCCCGTCGGCTCGGATCAGGGTCAGGTTCGAGCCGCCCTCGCCGGAGGCGATCAGGTCGGGGTTGAGGCGCGCGGCGAGGGTGCGGAGCGGCGCCAACGAGTTGCGCGAGGTCAGGACCCGGTGCGGCTCGGCGCCGCAGGCGTCGGCGAGGGGCGCGGCGTAGCGGGGCGGGGTCTCCTGAAGCAGCGCGACATCCCACTCGGCGTCGGCCAGTCGGCTTGCGAACTCGGCACTCAGATCACGGTTGACCTGGACGTGGGTCTCGTTGCGCTCGCTGATCCGCAGCAGTCGCGAGCGCCAGGTGAGGAGCGCGGGGTCCGGTGGGAAGTCGCGCCCGTGGAACAGGTTCCAGCTGATCGTCGTGAACTGCACCCGCTTAGTATTTCCAGCTTGAAGCGGGACTTCCTGACAGGCGAGGAGCTGGGCGCGTTCGAGCTCGGCGAGCTGCTCGCCTCCGCGGCGGCGCTGAAAGAGGGGCGGCGCGAGGGCGCCGGTCGCTCGAGCCTGGCCGGTCGCAGCATCGGCCTGGTCTTCGTCAGGCCGTCGACCCGGACCCGGATCTCGTTCGAGGTAGGGGTCGCCGAGCTCGGGGCGACGCCGATCGTCCTGCGCGGCGACGAACTACAGCTCTCGCGCGGCGAGTCGATCGCCGACACCGGCCGCGTCCTCTCCCGCTATCTCGACGCGATCGTGATCCGCTCGGGCTCCCACGACGACGTCGCCGGCCTGGCCGCCGAGGCCGAGGTCCCGGTCGTCAACGCGCTGACGCCGCTCCACCATCCCTGCCAGGCGCTCGCCGACCTGCTGACCCTGCGCGAGCGCTTCGGCGAGCTCGACGGGCTCAGGCTGGCCTACGTCGGCGACGGCAACAACGTCGCCCGCAGCCTCGCGATCGCCTGCGAGCTGACCGGCGTCGAGCTGGTCGTCGCGGCGCCGTCCGGCTACCAGCTCGAGGAGGGGCACGGCGTGGTTCTGACCGACGACCCTCGCGCCGCCGCCGACTCCGCCGACGCGATCTACACCGACGTCTGGGTCAGCATGGGAGACGAGGCGAACGCCGATCAGCGGCGCGCCGACCTCGCCCCCTACAAGGTCGACGCCGACCTGCTCTCGGTCGCCAAGGGCTCCGCCGTCGTCCTCCACTGCCTGCCCGCCCACCCCGGTGAGGAGATCGACGCCGGCGTCCTCTATGGCGAGCGCTCGGCGGTCTGGGACCAGGCCGAGAACCGCCTCCACGCTCAGAAGGCGCTGCTCGTCGAGCTGCTGGCCGGCGGCTGAGGTAGAGCGACTTGCACCCGGAGATCATCCTCGGCCCGCTGACGCTTCAGACCTTCGGGCTGATGTTCGCGCTCGCCTTTCTCGCCGCCGGCGCCCTGATCGCCAAGCGCCTCGGTGAGATCGGCAAGCCGGTCGACTGGGCCTACGAGCTCTGCTTCGCGGGGTTGGCCGGTGGCATCGTCGGCTCCCGCGTCTACTTCCTCGTCCAGAACTACGACTCGGTCAAGGACGACCTGCTCGGCAAGCTCTTCTCCGGGGCCGGCCTGGTCTGGTACGGCGGCCTGATCGGGGGCGCGCTGGCGGTCCTGCTCTGGGCCCACTACAGGCGCTTCCTCGGGCTGGCGCTGCTCGACCTCTGCGCCCCGGCGCTGGCGCTCGGCTACGCGATCGGGCGGGTCGGCTGCCAGCTCTCCGGCGACGGCGACTACGGCAAGGCCTGGGACGGTCCCTGGGCGATGTCCTACCCCGACGGGACCGTGCCGACCGACGAAGCAGTGCACCCGACTCCGATCTACGAGACCCTGGCGATGGGCCTCGGGGCCTGGGTCCTCTGGCAGCTGCGCGATCGATTTCGGGTCGGGGTCCTGTTCGCGATCTACCTCGTCTACGCCGGCGCGGAGCGGTTCCTGGTCGAGTTCCTGCGCCGCAACGACACCTCTGCCCTCGGGCTGACGGCAGCGCAGCTCGAGAGCCTCGGTGTCGTCGCCGCCGGGCTGGTCTGGATCTACGTCGTCAAGCGCCGCCACGGTAACCTCGGGCGCCCCGGCGCCCCGGTGGCGACGGCCCAGGCACAGACTTAGACCAGATCAGAGGGAGACCCAAGCGTGACCATCAGCGACGCCGTCGAGAAAGCTGCCGAGAGGATCGGCGCCGCAGGCTGCCAGGAGCCCCGCAGCGACGCCGAGGCGCTGACCGCGTTCGCGCTCGGGGTCGATGCGGGCGAGCTCTCCGCGAACGGCTCCGGGGAGATCACGCCGGAGGTGGAGAGCGCCCTCGAAGCGCTGGTCGCGCGCCGCGCCGAGCACGAGCCGCTCGCCTACATCCTCGGTCACGAGGTCTTCCGTGGGATCGACGTCGGCGTCGATCCCCGGGTCCTGATCCCGCGCCGCGAGACCGGGCTCCTGGTCGAGGTCGCGGACGAAATGCCGGAGGGCTCCTGGGTCCACGAGATCGGCACCGGCTCGGCCGCGGTGGCGCTGGCGATCCTCAACGAGCGGCCCGACCTCAAGGTCACCGCCTCCGACCTCTCGCCCGAGGCCGCCGAAGTCGCCCGCGAGAACGCGGCGAAACTCGGCTTCGACCTCGAGGTGATCGTCGACGAGGGTCTGCCTGAGGGCTTCGAGGAGAAGGACATCGACCTCGTCGTCGCCAACATGCCCTACGTCACCGACGCGACGATCTACGACCGCACGCCGGAGATCCAGCGCGAGCCGCGAATCGCGGTGACCGGCGACTGCGGCGAGGACGGCCTCGGCGTGATCCGCGGCGTCCTCTCGGAGCTCCCCTCCGGCTGGCGGGTGGCGTTCGAGCACGACACCCATCACGGTCCGACGATGCGGGAGATGCTCGAGGACGCCAAGACCCTCACCGACTACATGGGCGGCGAGCGGGTCACCGTCGGCCGCGTTCGGTGACCCAGGAGGAGCGCACCGCCAAGGTCGAGCGCCTGCGGGCCGAAGGCGTCGATCCCTTCCCCCGCGACTTTCCGGACCGCACCCCGGTCGAGAAGATCGAGGCCGCCCATGACCCCGCCGAGCTGGGGGAGGGGGAGCACCCCGAGTTCACCTACCGGGTCGCCGGTCGCGTCACCGGCCAGCGCGGCCACGGCAAGACCGCGTTTTTCGACGTCCGCGACCTGACCGGGACGATCCAGGCCTATGCCCGGGTCGACTCGCTCGGCGAGGAGGCCTTCAGGCGGATCGAGGACTTCGACATCGGCGACATCGTCGGCGTCGAGGGGCACCTGCACGTGACCAAGCGGGGGCAGCTGGCGATCGCCGTCGGCGAGGCGACCCTGCTGGCGAAGGCCCTGCGCGATCCGCCCGACCTCTTCCACGGGATCGCCGACCCCGACGTCCGCTACCGCCAGCGCGAGCTCGACCTGATGGCGAACGAGGAGTCGCGTGAGATCTTCCGCACCCGCTCGAAGGTCCTGACCGAGATCCGCGGCTTCATGAACGAGCACGACTTCGTCGAGCTCGAAACGCCGTACCTCCAGCGGCTGACCGGCGGCGCCGCCGCGCGGCCGTTCAAAACCCACCACCACGCGCTCGACCGCCACCTCTTCCTGCGGACCGCGACCGAGCTCTACCTGAAGCGGGTGATCGTCGGCGGCTTCGAGAACGTCTACGAGCTCGGCCGCTTCTTCCGCAACGAGGGGATGTCGCCCCAGCACAACCCCGAGTTCACGATGCTCGAGTGGTTCGTCGCCGACGCCGACTACATCGGGGTCATGGACTTCGCCGAGGCGCTGGTCTCGAGCGTCGTCGAGCGGGTCCTCGGAACCACCGTGGTCGAGCGCGACGGCGAGACGATCGACTTCGCGCCGCCGTGGCCGCGGATCCCGATCCGCGACGCGATCCTCGACGAGACCGGCGTCGACATCGTCGCGGCGAGCCGGGACGAGCTGGCCGAGCTGGCGGGCGACGACGCCGAGCCCGACGACGACTGGGCGGGGCTCGTCGACACCCTTCAGGGCAAGCTGATCGAGCCGAAGCTGATCCAGCCGACCTTCCTGATCAACCTCCCGCTCGATATCTGGCCGCTGGTCAAGCCGAATCCCGAGCACCCGGAGCTGCTCGCCGACGCCTTCGACGGGATCGTCGGCGGCATGGAGATCGTCGGCGGCGGCACCGACGTCAACGATCCGGTCGAACAGCGCCGCCACTTCGTCGAACAGCGAGAACGCCAGGAAAAGGGCGCCGAGGACGACCCGCACCCCCACGACGAGGAGTTCGTGCGGGCGCTCGAGTACGGGATGCGGATCGCCAGTGGCTGCGGCCTCGGCGTCGACCGCCTGATGATGCTGATCACCGGCTCCAAGACCCTGCGCGACGTGATCCTCTTCCCGGCAATGCGCGAGAAGTCCCCCGACTGACCCGCCGACGGGCCGATATGTCCAGCCGGAGCCGACAATTCGGCCCGTCGGCGGTTAGAAGGCGGAGCGGAGCATGCCGCCGTCGATCGGGATCACCGTGCCGGTGATGTAGGCGGCGCGCTCGGAGCAGAGGAAGGCGACCAGGTCCCCGTACTCGGCCGGGCCGCCGAGGCGAGCCGCGGGGATTTCGCGGCGGGCGGCCTCTTCGGCGCCCGCCAGCGAGCCGCCGGAGTCGGCCAGGCGCTCGGTCGCGAAGCGGCCGGTGGCGACGGTGTTGACGGTGACCCCGTCGGCGGCGACCTCGCCGGCGAGGGTCTTGAGGAAGCCGACCGCGGCCATCCGGTGGGCGTTGGAGAGCCCGAGGCCCGGGATCGGCTCGCGGGTCGAGCTCGAGCCGACGTTGACGATCCGACCCCAACCGCGCTCCCGCATCCCCGGGAGCACCGCCTCGGCCAGCACCCGGGGCGCGAGGACGAGCGAGCGATAGGCGGCCTCCCATTCGTCGAGGCCGTGCTCGAGGGCGCCGCCGAACGGGGGCCCGCCGGTATTGGCGACGAGGATCTCGACCGGGCCGAGCTCCGCCTCGACCTCGCCCGGCAGCTCGCGCAGCCGATCGAGGTCGCCGGTGTCGGCGACGAGCGGCCCGGAGCGGCTGGCGGCGGCCACGCGGGCGCCCTCGGCGGCGAGCGACTCGGCGATCGCGCGACCGATGCCGCGGCTTGCTCCCATCACCAGGGCGACGCGCCCCTCGAGCCCTAGATCCATGCGGGGAACGTTAAAGTGCGCAGGGCGCGCGCCCGTAGCTCAGTGGTCAACGCTGCTTTAACGAGTGGCAAAGAGCGTCGGTCTTTCAAGCCGAAGGTCGCGAGTTCGATTCTCGTCGGGCGCATTCCGTTCCTTTCCGGATCATTCCGGAATCCGGCTCCAGAAGCCGACTCCTAGCACTGTGCCGCGTTAGGGCCGTCCGCGCCGTTCCGTGCGATTCCGGGTCTCGCCAGCCGCTCGTGGCTACATTTCGGCTACATCGGCCGGGGTCGTCGAGCGCGCTTACTCCCGCTCTGCGTGGGGATCCGTGAGCTAGATATTGGTCCGACTGGAACCTAGTCCGAGACCTTCGGAGATCCCCTCGGCCAAATCGGGGCGCTCCTCCAACACCCCCTTCACCTGCGCCCGACCCCGACCGAGCTTCTCCTCGCCAAAAGCGTAGAAAGCCCCCGAGCGCTTCACCACCCCGCGCTCCACCGCGAGATCAAGCAGCGAGCCGACCTTGGAGATCCCCTTGCCGAAGTCGATTTCGAACTCGGCAAGTCCGAACGGCGAGGCGACTTTGTTCTTGACCACCTTGGCGCGGACCATGATCCCGACCGCGCGCTCGCCCTCCTTGAGGGTCTCGATCCGGCGCAGGTCGAGCCGTTGGGAGGCGAAGAACTTCAGCGCCCGCCCGCCGGGCTGGGTCTCGCGCGGCCCGTAGACGACGCCGACCTTTTCCCGCAGCTGGTTGGTGAAGAGGCAGGTGGTGCCGGTCTCCGAGAGGTGGCCGGCGAGCTTTCGCAGTCCCTTGCTCATCATCCGCGCCTGCAGCCCGACCTGGTGGTCCTCCATCGTGCCCTCGAGCTCCGCTCGCGGCACCAGCGCCGCGACCGAGTCGACGACGACCAAGGCCAGCTCGCCACTTCTGACCAGCAGGTCGACGATCTGCAGCGCCTGCTCGCCGTTGTCGGGTTGGCAGAGCAGGAGCGACTCGAGCTCGACCCCGATCTCGCGCGCGTAGCCAGGGTCGAGCGAGTGCTCGGCGTCGATCACCGCGCAGCGCCCGCCGAGGCGCTGGGCTTCGGCGATCAGGTGGTAGGTGAGCGTGGTCTTGCCCGATGACTCGGGGCCGAAGACTTCGATCACCCGCCCCCGCGCGACGCCGCCGATCCCGAGGGCCTGATCGAGCGAGGCCGCCCCGGTCGGGATCGCCTCGACCGCCTCGTTTGCCCCCGAGCCGATTTCCCGCACCGCGCCGTCGCCGAACTGGCGCTCGATCTCCGCCAGTGCCCCCGCCAGGTCGAACTTCTCCGCCACTCCATTCGCGCTCATCACCGCTCCTTCGTCTCGACTTCAGTCCACGGCGCCGGCCAGCCGCGCTCAAGCGCCTCGCCGAGGCGCGCCGCGCCGACGTGTTCGATCGCATGAGCGATCTCAGGCGCGAACTCGCCCCCCGCTAGGTGCCTCCCGAGCGCCAGCCGGGCCGCATCGAAGAGCGTGTGATGCGCCCGGCAAAGTGGCAGCACGCACTCGGCCCGTCCGCAGCCCCCGAGCCGCTGCGGCACGAGGTGCGCCGGATCGACCGGGCGCCTGCCGCAAACCAGGCAGCCGCGACCCGCGACCCGCGCCCGCTGCGCATCGCTGGCCCGCGCCCGCCTCACGCCCATTTCGATTCTCCGGGCCAGCCCCCGCTGCGCGAGCGGCCCAGGCCTCTTCAGTGCCATGTGCCTTCAAGCGCCTGGCGTCACGGTCTCGCCCCCGGAATTTCTTGGGCCGGGGGGCGAGTTTCGCCCGCCGCCACCTCAATCGCTGCGAACCAAACAGGCCCGCCGGGCCACGAACAAGGAGTAGCGATGAACAACGTAAACCTCACTGGAAGGCTCACGCATGACCCCCTGCTCGTCCACGCCAAGGATCGCGCGATCTGCAAGATGCGGGTCGCGGTCGAAGGGGATGAGAAGTACCCGACGACGTTCATCGACGTCGCAGTATTCGATGGGCAGGCCTACGCCTGCGCGGAGTTCCTGCACAAGGGCCGGCGCGTCGGCGTCGCCGGCAAGCTCACCTACGACGAGTGGCGCGACAAGGACAACAAGCGCCATGAGCGCTACCAGGTGATCGGCCGGGTCGAGTTCCTCGACGCGCCGCCCAGGCGCCAGCGCCCGCCCGAGCCCGCCGACCCGGAGCTGAAAGCCCCGGGCGGCGAGGCCAAGGAGCCGAAACCGACGCTGATCGCCGCCTAGCTTCGCCACCACAGGCCCAGCGCCCACCGACAAAGCAGGTAGGTGGGCGCTGGGCCTCCGCCTGCCGTCCGGCCCCCGGCCGAAACTCAACCGGGTGGCCCTCGGCTTCAAGCAGCTGAGCACCGAGAACTGGACTCAGCCCGACGAGACCAACCGTGCCTTCGGTCGCATCAGCCCGGTCGCGGGTCCGGTGCGGATGAGGGAGCAGGACTGGGCCCGCGAGTTCCTCGCAGTTGAGCTCTCGGCGGAGGTCCCCGAGCAGATCGACGACCTCTTCTCAATCGCCCGAGGGGCGATGCTCTATGGCTGGTTTTTCTATCCGCTCTTTCGCCTCGGCGAAGAGCAGCTCTACCGGGTGCTCGAGGCGGCCGCCAAGCATCGATACCGAGGGGCGGGCGGCGCCGAAGACGAGCCGAGTTTTCATGAGGCGGTCGCGTATCTCCTCGAGCGCGACCTGATCGCCCCGAGCGAGGCCGAGCGGTGGACGGCAGCACGTCGTCTGCGCAACATCGCCTCTCATCCCGAGCAGGCGGCGGTAGTGCCGCCCGGGATGGCGCTGCGGATGCTGAGGGCCGCTCAACGCGACATCGATTCGCTCTTCACATCCCCGTGACCGTCGTTTCGCCCCCGGGGTTGGCGGGTGTGCTCACCCGCCCGTCTCGCCGCTCTTTCGCAGCGCCGCCCGCCCCTCGGAGATGCACCGATTCACCTTGGTGTAGGTCCAGCCCTGCCTCCGGCCGATCTCCGCGTAGGAGAGGCCAGCGGCATACAGGCCCAGGGCGGTGCGCTCGTCGCGCTTCAGGGCCGCAATCCGGCGCCGGGCATCTTCGCGCTCGGCCACCCGCTCGGCGGTTCCCGCTCTCGCCGAGGAGAAGCCCTCGAGAATTTGGCCGTGCTCTAAGGCCTGGCCGTAGGGGCGCTCCCGCTTCGCCTCGCGCTTCGCCCGCCAGCACTGCCGCTTCATCGTCAGCGTCAGCCAGGCGAGCGGCGGCGAGCCGCGGCCGGGATCGAAGTGGGCCAAGAATGCCGCGAAGGCCTCCTGCAATGCCTCTTCGGCATCCGCCTCGGATCGGGCATTCCGCCTGGCAATAGCCATCAGATAGTCGCGACGCTCGCTGAAGATCTCGGTGGCGAGCTGGCGCACCTGGCGCTGAGCGCGATCTGAGTACATCGGTTCCTCCGTCTCTCGGTGGATTGACGGAGGCCGACCACGCACCGCAGCGCGGTGCCACAGTGGCCGGAGCAAGACAGCGAGGACGGAGGCCGAAGACGCAGCGCTCAGCGCCAGGGCGCTACGCATAAAAAAGGCCCACCTCTCCGAGTGAGCCGAACAGCCAGTAATTCTTACTGCTACCACATCCGTCTAAACGACAGCTAAATATTACGTTAAGCGGTGCATGAGCGAAGCCCGAGGCCGAGGGCCCCGCACTGGGCAGCGCTCACTTCTCCCACCCTGGCGGAGCACCTTCGCTCTCACCCTCGGCTCGCGACACCTCCCGATCCTGGCACGGCTGCGCCGTGCATCGGGTCGGCGATCGCTCGCCCGACGGGGGCGAGCCGGAGCCCGGAGGTGCTCATGAAGTCGATGAAGCAAGAGCGCAAACGCTGTCCTGAGACCGGCCTCGACCGTCCCGAGTGCAGCTGCCGGCGTTGCTGTGCCCGACTGCTGTGCCGCTACGCGCCCGAGCTCGCGGCGAGCCTCACGGGTAAAGGTTTCCGGCGATGAGCGCCGCGGTGAAACCTCGCCGCAGCGAGGCCGATCGTGCCGAGCGCCGCGAGCGCGACCGCCGCCGGATCGCCGAGGCGGTGGCGGCGCTGCAGAGCGAGGAGGGCTGGCAGCGCTGGCTCCGCGTCCGCCGCCGCTTTCACCCCTACAGCTTCCACAACCAGCTGCTGATCGCCTGGCAGAGGCCCGAGGCGACCCGCGTCGCCGGCTTTCGCAAGTGGCTCGAGCTCGGCTACTGCGTGCGCAAGGGCGAGCGCGGGGTCCGAATCCTGGCGCCCTGCCCGCCGTCGAAGAAGGCCGTGGAGCGCTGGCGGGCGCGAGGCGCCGATCCGCATTCAGAGCCCCGTACCCATTTTCGTTCGGTCGCCGTCTTTGATCGCTCCCAGGTCGATCCGATTCCCGACCACCCGGGCGGCGCGGTGGCCCTCGAGCCCCCGCACGAGCCCGTCACCGGCGACGGTCTCGCTCACCTGATCGAGCCGCTCGCCGCCCTCGCAGCGAGCCTCGGCTCGGAGGTCAGCTTCGAGCCGATCACCGGCCCCACGGCGGGTTACCACCAGCCCTCGAGCGGTCGCATCGTGATCGACAATGGAGCCGAGCACTCGCCCAACGCTCAGCTGGCGACTCTCGTCCATGAGGTCGCGCACGCCCTCTGCGGAGTCGAAAGGCGGCCCGAAGAGTCGAAGCTGCCTCACCGAGTCGAGGAGGTGGTGGTCGAGTCAGTCGCCTACTCCGTCTGTGCGTCGATCGGCCTCGATACCGGTGGCGAATCGGTCCCCTACCTCGCCGACTGGGGTGGGGCGGAGGCCGGCGAGCAGATCGAGGCCTGCGCCGCTCTCATCGACCGCCTCGCCAAGCGGATCGAGGACGCCCTGCCGACCGACACCGGGGAGGAGACGTGAAGCTCACCGATGCCACCACCTCGGTGCCGGATCGCGCCGACCCCGCTGTCCGCGGCGAGGACGGCAACCTCACAAACCGCGCCCGCGCTGAGTTCGGCCGTGCAGCCGTCGACGTCGGCACGCCCGACCGCGGCTTCAACGACGCGAGGACCGACGCGATCGACACCCTCGCCAACATCGCCCACTGGCTCGCGGCGAACGGCTCCGAACCGCGGGCCGCATTTGGCGCCGCTCTTGACCATTTCGAGGACGAGGTCGAAACGGTCGAGGAGCGGACCGTTCAGATCCTCACCGACGCCGGCCTCGACACCCGCCTCCACCACACGGGCGGCGGCATCTGGGTTGCCGAGGTTCGCTCGGAGGCGATCCCGGGCCGCCACGTCTGGGTCACCGACTCCGAAGGCGACGAGGCCGGGCCTTTCCTGGTCGGCGCCTATCCCGACGCCGAGGGCCAAGCCTGGGTCGAGCACCTTTCCGGTGCCTGCACCGAGGCGGAGCTCGTCGATCGCGTTCGCCGCGGTCTCACCGAGCCTGCCTGAGCCGCCTCCGCCCGCAACGGTCCACCCTCGTTGAAGGTCGCGCGCGACTAGGAAAACGATGCGCGGCCAGCGAGAACGGCCGCCCGCAGCTCCTCCGGTTCGAGGTAGTAGGTGAGAAAGATCTCGAGCAGCGAGGCGTGCAGCTCGGGGCCGGGGATCGCCGGGGGGCGCAGGCCTTCGCCGATCTGCGCCGTCGCGCCCCCGATCAATACGAGCTCGAGGTTGAAAGGAGTTTCGAGGCAGCCCGCTTCGCGAGCTTCCTCCTTGAGCAGGGCGGCGAACCGACGCTGCCAGCGGACGCAGCGCTCGACGGAATCCGGCAGCTGCGAGTGGTCGCCGAACAGGGTCTCGGCGACCTGTGGCTCGGCCTCGAAGAGCCGCAGGGCGGCCGCCAGCGCATCGCTCAGTGCTTCGGGAAAGCCGGCGCCCTCGCGGCGGGAGACGACGACGGCGTCGTAGAGCCGGGAAGCGGCGGACTCGACATCGGCGGAGTCGGTGACCGGCACACGGTGAGGATGGTGGGTGAGGTGGCGCGGGGCAATTGAATGTCTTGAGCCCCCCTGTCCCCGCGTTCGTAGGATCTTCGAAGGCCTTACGGTCCAGTCGTGCAGCAGGGATGCGCCGGCTACGTGGAAGTGATGACTACCCCTTCAGCGCGTAGCCCTTGCCCCGTTTGACAACCAGCTTGTCTTTCCGCGCCGCCTTGATCAGCCCATGGACCTGGTTGGCGGAAACGCCAATCTCAAGGGCAATCTCCGAAGGACGAGCGCCTGGCTTGGCCTTGAGCGCCGCGAGCAGCTGCTCACGGCGTTTCCCACGTGGAGCGCGGGCGGGTTTGCGGTGGCGAGCCGGTGCCGCGGACCCGCGCGGCCGGCCGGGCTTGCCGGTGCGCCTATGCCCCAAACCCTCAAGCGCGCTTCGAAGTTGTTTCGCCTCCGCGTCGAGCTCGGCGAGGCGAGCCTCGATCACCGCGCGGGCACGGTCAATCGTGTCGGTGGGCATCTCTCTCCTTTTCCCGTTGTCCCTGAAGTGGTGCGGAGGAACCCTAAGGCAGGACTGCTGGAGTGCGCTGCGCTGCCGTCCAGTCGCGTACCAATCGCCTAATTCGAACACCCTACGAATCGGCGCTTCCCACTTCGCATAGAAACGGTAGCGCCAGCTTCGCAACCTGAGCAATCTTGCGCCCGTCGGTTTCCTGGCAGGGCAGGGGGGATTCCAGTCCGGCGCACCAACGTGCCCCCTCCTTGCCGTGCGCCGGAACCACCGGAGGCGCCAGCGTGTCCCACCCCGACCACCAGACCTTCCTCGATGCAATCGACGGGCTCGAAACCGTCACGCTCACCTTCGCGAGCAAGGACGACGGTGGCGCTCAGCTGACCCGGACCTGCGCCCCGCTCGACTACGGGCCCAGGACCCGCGCCAAAGACCCGGTCGACTGCTACCACACCTCTGGGACTACGACTCCGACAGCCCGGCCGGCCCACACGTCCTCAGCCTGCCGCCCGCCCAGGTGGTCTTGATGGTCGCCACGACCGACACCTTCGATCCCGGCGAGTTCATTACCTGGCCATGCAACTGGCATCACCCTCGCAGCTGGGGCCCCTACAGCTGAGTGCGCGGATGACGGCCACCTCCGACATCGACACCCCGACCGACCGCCCGCGAAGGAGACTGCGTCGCCTCGCCCTGCCGGTGGGCCTGCTTGCCGCCCTGGGCGCGATCGCGCTGCTTCCAAGCGCTGCGCTCGCCGACTACGACTGCGCCGACTTCGCCACCCAAGAGGAAGCCCAGGAACAGCTGCTCCCCGGCGACCCCTACAACCTCGACGCTGACGGCGACGGAATCGCGTGTGAGGACTTGCCTAGTGGCGGCGGAGGTGGTGGAGGCTCAGTCCAACCAGCGCCGCCACCCCCACCGGAGCTCAGCAAGGCCGCGGCCCGCTCCGCCGCGAAGGCCAAGGCGCGCCGCTACGTGAGCCGCAGCGCCCGCGTCTCCTCGCTCGCCTTCCTCGGCTGTGAGCGCCGCTCGCGGACGAAGGTCGTCTGCCAGTTCACCGCCCGCGGCGACAGTGGCCGAACGCAGACGACCTGTCACCTGCGGGTGCCGGTCACCGGCGAGGGCTCAGACGCTTCGGCCCGGGCGCCGAAGTCGCGATGCACGAGCGAAGCCGAGCCCTACCTCACCGCACCCCGGGCGCGTGCGGCATTGCAGGCCGAAGCGAATCGGATCTCCGGCGGTCGGGCGACGCTCAGCGGCCTGGAACGCACCAGCGACGTCGCCTTCTCCGCCTACGCGGAATGGAGTCGCAGACAAGCCGGCAAGCCGGTGAGCTGCCTCGCCGAAGTCCGGGTGCTGCTCCTCCCAGACGGCTCACTCGAAACGGGATCGAGCGGCCCGGAATGTGCCGCAGCGTCCCGGGCGGCAGCGGCTCGGTAGGGATTGGAATCGGACTGTGTGGGCGGACAACGAGACCGATGTTGATCTCTGTGGGTTCGACTATCTGGTCGACCAGCTTGAGGTCGTTCTCAGTCGCAAGGAGCTGCGACCTGTAACGGTCGGCCTCTCGGGGGGCTGGGGCTCGGGGAAGTCGAGCCTGATGCGGATGGCGCAGAGCCGCCTCGAAGGGGACGACAAGAACGTGTGTTGCTCGTTCAGTCCGTGGCGCTACGAGGATTACGACGACATCAAGCACTCCCTGATGGTCGCCGTACTCGACGCGCTCGCAGCCAAAGTCGACGCCGAGAGTTCCGTCGGCAAGCATCTGGGCCGCATCCGGGGTCTCGCCGACCGCCTGCGACTAGCGCGGCTCGTGGTCTCGGGGGGACTGGCTGCCGTCGGGGCCGACCTGGCGCTCGCCGCCGCGGCGGGCGAGGCGGCCGACGCGGTGACGGCGAAGAAGGAGCTCGTCGCCCCAGATCCGCTCGGCTCTGCCGGGCTCTTTCGCAGCGAGTTCCAAGCTCTGATGGAGGAGCTCGGCGACTCTGTCTCGGGCCTCTACGTCTTCATCGACGACCTCGACCGCTGCATGCCCCAGACGGTCCTCGACACCCTCGAGGCAGTAAGGCTCTTCCTCCACGTGCCCAACACGGCCTACGTGATCGCCGCCGATCCCTCCGTCGTGCGCGAAGCCATTCGGGGTCGCTATGCGCAAGCGGGAATCGTGGGAGACGAAATCGGAACCGACTATCTGGAGAAGATCTGGCAATTCACGGTCTCCGTGCCGGCGCTCGCGGTTCCCGAGGTGGAGACCTACATCGGGCTCCTGTTCTCTCGACTTCATCTGAGAGATGACCAATTCGACCTAGTGCGGGAGGCCACCGAGGAAAACCGGAAGACCGATCAGCTGGCCGTTGCGATGAACTACGGCTTCGCCGGCACAGCCCTCGGAGAGGACATTCCAGAGCCGCTCCAGCGCGACTTCGTCCTCACGAACCGCATCGCACCACAGATCGCCGAGGGACTTCGCGGCAACCCGCGCGAGATCAAGCGCTTCCTCAACACCCTGCTCGTCAAGCTCGAGGCGGCGTCGAGGCGGGGCATTGAGCTACGACCCGACGTGCTGGCAAAGCTGATGATCCTGGAGGAGCGCCATCTGCACCGGTTCCGACAGCTCTACGGGATGCAGGTGTCGGCCGGCGGTACGCCCAAGGAGATCGTCGAAGCGGAACGGCTCGCCAGGGAGGAGGACAAAGACGCGACCGACGTGGCCACCGAGTGGTCCAAAGACACCGCGGTGGAGTCGTGGCTACGCCTGGACCCAAAGCTCGACGGTGTGGGCCTCGGTCCCTACTTCTCCTACGCGCGCGACAAGATACTCGCGACCGGCGCCACCTCCCGGCTGCCCGCCGAGCTGCAGGCGCTCCTCGCCCCGCTGCTCGGAGACGGCGACTCGGCGCGCAACGACGCGATTGGTCGAGTCCGCGAGCTCGATCCGGCGTCCCGGGCGATGCTCTTCGGCGCCGCTACCGAGGCGGTCATCCGCGAGCCGACCGCGAGGGCTCTCCGGACTCTCGGCGAAGTCGCGCGCCACGACGAAGCCCTCGTGCCGGCGCTGATCGGAGCGCTGCGGGAGGTCCCGAAGGGGTCGATCCCCAAAGCCACCCCGGCTCACTTCAAGACGATCTTCGGCAACGGCGAGCACCGCTTCGACGAAGTCCTGCCGACCAGTCTGGGCGCCTAGTGGGGACGTCCTCGGATCATGGCGGCGGGGTAGGCGGGCGGTGGACCGGCGCTAAGCGCGCGGGCAGCTCCTTCGCCCGCAACGGGGGAGAACGAAACGCGCAGCGAGCTCTCGGCCGCCTCGTCTCTGCACTCGGCGGCGCGGCGGCCGTCGCCGCAGCGTCAGGCGCCGCCTCTCAGGGAGCGGCGGGGCTCGGCTCGCTTCTGGGCACGGCTTCGGGACAAGGTCTCGATCGGGCCCTAGCGCAGGCCGGGCTTCCCGAGCTTGTCGGAGATTCGGCGGAGGAGGTGGTCGCCGCGCTGATCGACTCGCTCGCCGGCAGCGGCGACGACCGTGAGTCGCAGGCCGCCAGGGCGGCCGCCTGTGATGTATTCGAGGCCCTCCTCGAGGACGCCGACACCTACGAAGACCTGGCGGCGTCGTTGGAAGGCCTCGACGAAATCGGCGAGGTCATGGAGCAGTTCATGTCGGCCTACGTCTACTGGCTCCTGCTCCCCGTCATCGACGAGCGCCTCGAACGGCGAGAGGATCCCGAACTGCGCTCTCGCCGCGACAAGGAACTCCGCGAAGTCGTGGCCGCCGTGGTCGAGCAGAAGGTCTCTGACGAGAGCTTCAGGCCGGCCGGCTGGCCGACCGTCACGGAGTCCGAGGCTCGACAGCTTCTGCAGGAGGTAATGGCCTACCTGGAAGAGCAGGACTTTTGATCGCTCGACTTCGCACCCGGGCCGGCGAGTCGGTCGGCGCCGCAACGGACTGTCTTCTCGACTGGCTCCCCGACCCTGCGGCCGCGACGGTCGACTGTGGCAACTCCTACTTCCAGGGCCCGCAGCTCAGCGCGGTCGGGGAGAACCTCTTGCGCTTGGGGGGCGCCGTCTACTGCGCCGACCGGGTGATCCGACGCGACGCGACGCAGGACGCGTGGCGGCGAGAGATCGAGCTGCAGCTCGGCGTCGACGATCGCGACCGGTGGGAGAGCGTCGCCGAGCCGCTGACGGAAGCACTCGAATTTCTGAGTGGCGACGGCTGGACCCTGGCCTTCCGCGGCTCGGCTGGACGGATCCCGCAGATCTCCGATATGGCGCACGAGTTGACCGGTTACGACGCCGTCTGTCTGTTCTCCGGCGGCCTCGACTCCATGTGCGGCGCGATCCGGCTGCTGGAGGAAGAAAAGCGGGTGGCCCTTGTCGGCCATTTCGAGAACGGCCTGGCACCCAGGCGGCAGAAACGGCTCGCTCGGAGGATCCGCGAGGCCTACGGCGAGGATCGCGCGGGACTCTTCCAGCTGCGGCTAGGACCCGCGGCGCAGAGCTCCCACCAGGCCCTCCCGCTCCCCCCGGGGCCGCAGCGTGAGAGCTCCTTTCGCGCTCGCTCGATGCTCTTCATATCGGCGGGGATGGCGTTTGCGAACGCGCTCGGACCCGACGTGCCTCTCCATGTCCCGGAGAACGGCTTCATCGGCATCAATGTTCCGCTGCGGCCGACCCGTGCGGGATCGCTCAGCACCCGCACGACCCATCCTTGGTTCATCGGCCGCCTGGGCGAGGCGCTCACCGGTCTCGGGATCGCAAACGAAATCCGCAATCCTTTTAGCCTGAGCACGAAGGGCGAGGTGCTGGCGGCGAGCGCCGACGGTCTGGTCGCCGAGCTCTTGCCCGTCTCACTCTCGTGCGCCCATCCCGAGTCGCTCTACAGATTCGGCTTTTCTCCGCAGCACTGCGGCTACTGCTTCCCCTGTCTCATCCGCCAGGCGAGCATCCACTCGGCGGCGATCGAAGACGACACCGAATACGCCTTCGACGTTCTCAATAGCCCTGACTTTCTTGACGTCGGCAAGGGGAGGGCCGCTGACCTCCTCGCGGTCCTCTCCGCCCTGCGACGCCCCGTGGGCCGCTTCGACGTGCTCCGAAACGGGCCGGTCTCCTCCGGCGAGGTGCAGGGCTTCGACGAGGTGTACCGTCGAGGTCGCGATGAGCTCCGGTCTTGGATCACAGCTCGAGGCAGCGACCAGGTTCGAGGTGAGATCAACGAATAGAGGCACCCTCTTCGTTGATTCGCACTGTCATCTCGACCGCTACGAGAACCCCGCAGCCGTACTCGCGGCCGCGAGGCGCAGCGGCGTCGTCGTGGTAGCCGTGACCGAGACGCCGGCCGACTTCCGCCGCCAGATTGGGCTCTTCGACGACAGCTACCTCAGGCCCGCCCTCGGGCTCCACCCGCTCCGCGCGGCGCGCCTCTCGGGGCGGGAGGTCGAGCAGTTCTTCTCGTCCCTGGGTACGACCGACTACGTCGGGGAGATAGGGGTCGACCTCTCAAGGCACGGCAAAGAGACCGGGAGGCGCCAGATGGCCCTGTTCGAGCGCATACTCGAAGACGCGCGAATCAAGAACAAGGTCCTGACCGTCCACTCGCGCGGGGCAGCGAGGGAGACGGCCGATCGGCTCGAACAGGCGGGAGTAGCGGCGATCCTTCATTGGTACACCGGCAGCCTGTCCGTCGCCGAGCGCGCCCTCGCAGCTGGGAACTACTTCTCCGTCAACCCCTCGATGCTCTCGAGCAAGTCCGGAAGGAGACTGCTCCAAGTTCTCGGTCGCGACCGCGTGTTGACCGAGACGGACGGTCCGTACACAAAGTCCGAAGGCAGGACCAGCCAGCCCTCCGACATCCCCGATGTAACGCGGCGGCTGGCCGGACTGTGGAGTGTCCCCCCCGACGAGGCGGCCCAGATCGTCGTCGACAACATGGCCCGCCTGCACCGTGCAACCGTTGGCCCCCCCTTGTCTGCGCCGACCGTGCGGTGAGGCGAGCCGGAATATGGGGCCTGGGGCGCGGCGCTCCTGCTCGAAGCTACGAAGCGTCTTGGAAGACGTGCGTGGAGCTCGAGGGCCAGATTGCGAGTCGTTCGGCGCGCTGGGCAGCAATTAAGCAACAGTTGAGATAGAGCTCGCAACCCGTGCTAGACCCAGCACGGGCCCAGCCGCCGCCGTTCCTCTGCGCGGCCTCGGTGCTCGTCGTCGAGGCCGGAGCCGAAAGGGAGCCGGACCCCGGGGGCTCCTTGCTCAGTTACGAAGTTTCACGAGCGTCTCTTGGGCCTTCAAAGGCTCTACGAGATTTCCACTTCGCAGTTCGTATAGATCCAGCGGCAACAGCTTCCCAACCTGAGCATCCTTGCCTCCGTTTGGCTTCTTGGCACGACGGCAGAGATCTTCATTCGGTGGCGCTTCACTGCGTCGTCCCTCGCCGCGCCCCGAATCGATTCGGAGACGGCCTGTCGCTCCTCGACCCTCACGACCTTTCTCGAAGCCATCGACGACCTCCAGACGGTCTCCCTCGACTCTGCCAAGGCGGGCGGGCGCAGCCGATACGCATCTGTCCTCATAGGCGCGGGCTGCGCCCGCCCGCCGATTCCCGCCGGAAACGTTCTTCCGAAGCAACTTGGCGTGACGTCGAACATCGCCACCAACTCGTGAACGCCGTAGACGTTGCTCGTCCCCTCCGCCATCGAGCCGCGAGGCTAAGGCGCCTAGTAGGTGTAGCGGACTTTGAAGAGCGGGTCGCTCTGCCAGAACCAGCCGATTACCTTGCGCCCGGCGACGTCGCTTTCGGCCTTGCCGCTGATTTCGCTGCCGGGGTTTGCCGGGTCGGTCAGGCCGACGGCGCTCTGCACGGTCGTCGCCCTGGGCAGGACGCCGAGCAGGCTGATCGACCCGCCGGCGGAGATCACGAAGGAGGGCAGCGGCCCCACGACGCTGAACTCGAAGGTCCGCTCCTCGACCCGCGGTGCTGCGATCTCGTAGAAGGTGCGCAGCTTGCGCTGGCCGGGCTTGACCCGCACGACGGCCGCCGACAGGCCGTCGGCGCAGCGGCCGAGCTGGGTCGCCACTTCCTTCTGCTCCTTTTTCGAGGTCCCGTCGGCGAGGTCGGCGAGCCGGTCGACGAGCTCGGCGTCGTATACGGAGCGCTCGATGTCGTCGAACTCGAAGACGACCCCGTCTTTGACGTGCTCATCGGTGTAGCGGACGATCGGGCGCTGCTGGCTCTCCCCCGCCAGCGGCATCAACAGCAACGCCTCCTCACTGTCGATGTCGCCGGTCAGCTCGAGGTTGCTCGAAACCATCACCTGATCGGCGGCGTGGGCGCCGTCGCCTTTGGAGATGACGTCGATGACGGTGTCGATCTGCTTGATCGGGACGTTGGTCAGGTCTACGAAAGACATTGGTTCCTTTCGGTTCAGGTGCCCGGTGTCTCCGGGTTCCCATGGATCCCGCCGGCGAGCCGTCTTCCGTTACGCGCGGTGATCGGCACCTCAACGGACTTCTCGCTCGAAGGCGGGGTGCAAGACCACCTAGACATTCATGTAACGCGCACGCACTCCGCGGCGGTAGGAGGGGAAGGCGAATGAACGTTCACGACGCTCCAAAGGGGGAGGACCCCCGCGACACCCGGCTCCTCAAGCAGCTCGCCCTTGCCCGCACCCGCGGAGACCAGTCGCGCGAAGAACGCCTAGTCGGCGAGCTGATCACCGGCTGGCGGCCGAAAGTCGAAGAGCAGCAGCGCTTCTGGGGCATGTCCGACGCCGACGTCGACGAAGTCACCAGCGCCTGGATGGAGCGGATGACGAAGATGCTGATGCGGAAGACCGAATTTGACGGCCCCTTCGGCGCAGTGGTGCTCGAGAACGCGCATTGGGCCCGGAAAGACCTGATCCGCAAGCGCAAACGCCGCCCCGAGAGGATCGTCGACCATCGCGACTCCGAGGCTGTCTTCGACGACGCCGTCGAAGACGAAGTCACGGTCGACGGTTTCGCGTCAGCCGCCCTAGATCACGCCCTCGGACAGCTCTCCGAGCGCGAGCGCCGCATCCTCGACGGCTTCTTCGGCGAAGATCGTGCCGGTGCCGACATCGCCGCTGAGCTCGGGATGACCCCGGGGGCAGTCCGTGTCGCCCAGTCCCGGGCTCTCGGCAAGGTCCGCGAACAACTCGAAGCCGAAGGCGTAACGCGCGCCGACCTTTGAGGCGGTAACGGACCATGAACGCAATCCCTATCCGAACTGTCCACCACCAGCTCTCGGCCCTCGATGATGCGACGCTGTCGGTGATGTTCAAGCAGGCGATAGACAACGGTGACCAGGACTTGCTCGAACCGCTGCTCCAGCAGCTCGTCATCCGCTCAGTGCCGATCATCGCCCGGGCGGTCCGCGAGGTCGACGCCACGATCTCCCCGCGCGACCTAAAGGCGATCGGGGACGAGGCGCTGATAAAGGTTCTGCTCGGACTCGCCGGCGAGGGTGACTTCGCCGGCATCCGGCCCCTCGCCTACGGGATCGGCCGTGAATGCGCGCTCGACCCCGACCGCCGGCCCGCCCCCGAGCCGAAGTTTTCTCCGTCCCGACCGAAGTTGAGGTTGATCCATGGCTGACATCGACGCTGTACTCGCAGAAGCGCTCGACGACATCAAACACGGGCGCGCCCGCACCGTCCCCGACTACCTCAAGCTGGTCCCCGACGCCGACCGCGATCGGCTCGAGGAGCTGCTGGCGATCTTCCACACCCACCAGGCCGCCGCCGAGGGACCCGACGCCGTCGAGCCCCAGCGCTACCAGGAGGCACTCGAGCTCGTCCAACGGGTCTTCTCCGAGGAGCGCGGCAAGGGCGAGCTGCCGACGGTGCTCGAGGAATTACGGCGCGCTCGCAAAATGGGCCGCGAGGAGGTCGTCGGCGCTCTTGCCCAGCAGTTTGAACTTGTCGGCCCCGCCGAGCATGATCTCCAGCGCGCCTACCACCGCCTCGAGACCGGGCAGCTCGAAGGCTCCCGCCTTAGCGACCGGCTGCTCGCCGCCCTCGGCTCGATCTTCAAGATCGAGCCGAGGGACCTACGGAGTGCCGCTAACCGTGGCTTTAGTGCCGGCCCCCTCGCCGCGCAGGCCTTCGGCCGCGGCCTCGGTGAGATCGACGCGGATCAGCTCTCAACCGGGGCCGACGACGACCCCACGGATCGCGGTCGCGTCTGGCAACTCTTCTACGGGGGGCCCGATGGCTAAGGCCGGCGAGGCGGCTCGCGATCTTCTCGCTGAGTACGACACCGAATACGGGATCGACGAGGTACCGCCGGTCCCGGTCACGGCGATCGCCAAAGACCTCCTGCTGCTCGACGTCGTCGACATCGACGATATCCGCACCTTGGCCAGCGCGCCCACGGACGGCGGACCGATCTCCGGCATGTTGACCACCGTCGACAAGACCATCTGGGTCGATCGCCGGGAGGCCGACCGCTCCCCGGCCAGGCGTCGCTTCACGATCGCCCACGAGCTCGGCCACTGGATGCTCCACGCCAAACGCGGCGAGAAAGGGAACTACCAGCGCTTCTGCCGCGGGCCTGACCTCGACTCCCATGCGGAAACCGGCAAACAGGAGCGTGAAGCCAACGACTTCGCCGCCGAGCTGTTGATGCCGGAGGAGGTCATCGCCGCCGTCGCACCCGAGTGCGGCTTCAACCTCGCGCTGCTCGCGACCCGCTTCGAAGTCTCGGTGCCCGCCCTGGAGCTGCGCCTGATGAAGCTGAAGCTGCTGCCGGTCTGGATGCGGTCCTAGGACAACCATGCGCATCGTCCACCTCGCCGACACCCACCTGGGCCACCGCTACCTGACCAAGACCGACGACTCCGGCCGCAACCAGCGCGAACAGGACATCTACAAGGTCTTCGACGCTGCGATCGACCGCATCCTCGAGCTCGACCCCGCCGCCGTCGTACACGCCGGCGATCTCTTTGACGGCTTCCACCCCTCGACTCAGGCAATCGCGGTCGCCCTCGACGGCTTCGAGCGCCTCAACGACGCCGGCATTCCGGCCGTCGTCTGCTCCGGCAACCACTCGACTCCCCGCTACCGAGCGACCAAGCACGTCTTCTCGCTGCTGGGCCGCTTCAGTGGCGTCAACGCCGTCTGGGAGAGCACCGAGGTCTTCAACTTCGATGGCCTCTCGATCACCGCAATCCCGCACGACCACGGCCCCGGATCGCTCGAGCAGGCGATCGACGCCGTCCAGCCGGATCCCAACGCCGATTACAACGTCCTTATCCTCCACGCCGGCAGCGACGTCCTGCCCCGCATCGGCTCGCGCGAGGGCGGCGTCGTCGACCTCGACCCGGACCTGCTTGAGGAGCTCGGCGAGTTCGACTATGTCGCCCTCGGCCACTTCCACAAGTTCAAGGCGATGCGCGTCAACGCCTGCTACTCGGGCTCCCTGGAGCGCCTCAGCTTCAACGACGACGCCAAGGAGAAGGTGATCGTCGAAGTCGACCTCGCCGCCGGCCCCGAGCACGCTGGCTGGGTCACCACCCACGCGCTGCCGACCCGCCCGGTCCTCAGCCTGCCGACGATCGACGCCCACGACGTCACCGACCTGCACGCCGCGGTGCTCGAAGCCCTCGACGGCGTCGAGCTCGACGGCGCGGTCCTCCGCTGCCCGATCGACCGCGTCTCCCAGGAGACCTACCGCACTATCGACATGCCCGCGATCGAACGCCTCACACGCCCCTGCCTCCACTTCGAGCTAAAGCCACAGTTCCTTGGGGCGGGAATGATCAAGCCTCGCTCGGCTGAGGATCTCCGCGCCCACGTCGCCGCGGAGACGCCGGAGGGAGTCGACCAGGACGAGGTTCTGCGCCGCGCCGAGGAGTTTCTCGACCACGCTGCCATGGGGGTCGAGCAGTGAAGCTGCTCTCCCTCAAGCTGGAGAACTTCCGCTGTTTCGAGAGCTGCGAGCTCGACCTCAACTGCGAAGGCTTGATCGGCGTCTCCGGCCCCAACGGGTCCGGCAAGTCGACCCTGCTCGAGGCGGTCAACTACGCGCTTTACGGTCGCGGTCGCGGCGCGGGGACGCTGAAACCCGAGCGAGACGGCGCCGGCCCCAAAGCGAAGTGCAAGGTCGAGCTCGAGTTCATCCATGACGACCGCCACTGCCGGGTGGTGAGGGGTCCGCGGGTCGAGCTGCTCGAAGTGGACGCTGAGCAGCGGATCAACGGCGGCGGCCAGGAACCGCTGACGAAGGCGGTGACCGAGCTGCTCGGGGTCGGGAAAAAGAGCTTCATCATGACCTTCTACGCCCGCCAGAGCGAGGTCCAGGCCCTCAACTCGCAAGACAAAGAGAAGGAGCTCCACCACCTGCTCGGCATCGACCAGGTGCGCGATGCCTGCGCGGCCGCCGGCGACGCCGTCCGCGAGCAGAAGGCCGTGGTGCGGGCCTTGCAGGACGGCCTCCCGTCCGTCGACGAGCTCGAGGAGGCGCTCGGGAAGGCCGAGGAAGACGCCCGCGAGAAGGCACCCGCCGTCGAGGCTGCAAAGGAGGCCGAAACGAAGGCTTTGAAAGCCCGAAACGACGCCTGGAAGAGGCTGACCGAAGCGCGGACACGCGCCGAGGAGGCCTTTGAGCTCGACGCCAAGGCCGCTGTCTCGGCCTCCGAACTCGAGTCCGCACTCGAGGCAAGGAAGACAGCCGAAGAGGGGCTTGACGCCGCCGAGAAAGCAGCGGCCGAGATCGAGGGCCTGAAGGAGGAGGCGGGCAGGGTGGAGGAGCTCGCCGCCCGCGAGCGCGCCTACGAGCTCGAGCTGCAGACCTCCCAGCGCGCCGACGCGCTCCGCGAGCAGCGCCGCGAGGCCGAGGCCGAAGCGGTCGAGGCAGCCGACAAGCTGGCGGCCGTCGAGGACCAAGGGCCGGCGATCGATTCGGCCGTCGACCAGTTGGCCGACACCCGCGAGCAGCTCGAGCAGACCACCTCGCGCCTGCTCGCACTGCCGCAGGAGTTGACCGCGGCGCGGGCAGCGGCGACCGAGGCCGTCCGCCGGGTCGAGGCAGCAGAGAAAGCCGAGGCCCTAGACGAGGAGCTCGAGTCGCTGCTCCCCCTGCGCGACCAGGCCACGGCGCGGACAAGAAAGATCGCCTCCCTCGAAGCGGAGTCGACCCAGCTGGCGACAAACACCAGCGAGGAGCGAGCCCACCTCGATCACGTTCGCGAGGACGGTCCCGATGCGACCTGTCCCCGCTGCAAGCGCTCCTACGGGGACGACTACGAAGGAATCCTCGCTGAGTTCGAGTCGACCCTGGCCAGCAAGGAGGCGCGCGAAGGTGAGATCGGCACCGAGCTGAAGGGCCTGCGCGAGGAGGACGTCGAAGTCGGGCCGAAGCTCGATCGCCTCCAGACTGCGGAGGCCGAACGCGCCGGGCTCCAGCTGGTCGATGCGCAGCTCGATGCACTCGAGAAGGCTGTCTCCGAAACCGCCGAGAAGGTGCAGGCTCTGGAGGAGGATGAGACGAAGCTGAACGAACGGCGCAAGGAGCTCACCGGCAGCGTCACCGAGCTCGAGTCGAAGCTCAGCGAGCTCCGCGCGGGCCAGGCCAAACGCGCCGAGCTCACGTCGAGCCGCAACGAAGCCGAGAAGGCGCGCGATCTCTACGCGCGGCAGCTAGCCGAAATCGGTGACGCCGAATACGACGAGGACGCCCACCAGAAAGCCGGAGAAGACCTGAAAGAGGCCCGAGCAGCCGCCGACCGCACGGTAGAGCTCCGCGCTCAGGCCGGGCAGTGCGAGCTGCTCGAAGCCCGCCTCAACGCAGCCATCGACAAAGCCGAGAGATCCGGGAAGCGTCACGAGGAAGCCAAGCAGGCCGCGGCCGCGCGGGAGCCCGACAAGAAGGCCCAGAAGGCCGCCGAGGAAGCCCACGAGGTCGCGGTCAACACTGCCGACGCTGCGGCAACGGCCCATGCCGAAGCCAAGGATCAGGCGGTGGACGAGGACAGGGCGGTGAACGCGGCCCGCGCCGAGCTTAAGAGCGCCAAGCGCGAGACCGGCCGGCTCGAGAAGGAGCGGGCCGAGCTCCTCCTAGACGAGGTCGTGGCCGCGGCGCTCGAGGCCTACCGCAGTGACATGCAGCGCCAGGCCGTCCCCAGCCTCGCCCAGGAGACCGCCGACCTGCTCCGCAGCGTCACCCGCGGCCGCTACTCCGACGTGAAGATCTCCGAGGGCGAACTCGAAGTCATCGACCGCGGGGAAGCCCACGGCCTCAAGCGCTTCTCCGGCGGCGAGCGGGACATCGCCAACCTCTGCCTGCGGATCGGGCTCTCCAAAGTCCTCGCCCGCCGCAGCGGCACCGAAACCGGCTTCATCATCCTCGACGAGGTCCTCGGGAGCCAGGATCCCGACAGGCGCTCCGCGCTCCTTCAGGCCCTGCGCGAGCTCGACCAAGAGTTCGGCCAGGTCTTCGTCGTCTCCCATTTCGAAGACTTCATGGAGCACTGCTCCCTGCAGATCAGCGTCGATTCGGTCGACGGCTTGAGCCGCGCCCGCATCGTTTCAGCCTGATTTCAGCGGTGCTTTCGGATTCGCTTGGTAGCTGCTAGGTCTGAATGATCCTCTCCTCGTCAATAGCACTCCTCCGGGCGCGTCCGAGCGATGGCTTCGTGGTAGAGGTCGTTGGGAAGCCAGATCGGCCGCTGATCGTCGAGGTCGCTGCAAGCGTGGTCCCCGACCGCGAAGCCGACCCTCACCAGGGTTCCACTCTCGTTGAATTCGACGAGCGCGGCGACCGCTGTCGCCCCGACGACGACGATCCCGAGATCGGCATCTCCGCCAACCAAGTCCACGGTCTGATCAAAGCCGCTCGAAAGACAAGCTGATCGTCAAAAAGGGCAGGGGCTACGCACTGAAGGGGTAGTCCGCGGACGCCTAGTAGCGGGGTAGCGTGAGCAGGTTGTCGTTCCAGGTCTTGTCGGCGTAGCTGCGCAGGTACGGCGGATCCCCCTTGACGACGCCGACGCGGACGTCCTTTGATCCATAGCGAACATAGGCCCGGTTGTTTTCGTTTTCGCGCAGCCAGCTGACGATCACCGCCACGCTGCCGGAACCGCACTTGCCCCCCTGGGGGTTGCGCCAGCGCACTGCGCCGACGTGCTTATGGGAGGTGCCCCCGCTCAGGTGGATTTCGGTCAGATAGATCATGATCCTCGCGGGCTAAAAGCGCGGCAGGTTGCCGAGGTTGTCTTCCGCAGTCCGGTCGGCGTCGGTGCGGATGAACTTGGTTCCGCGCACGGTGACGACGCGAACCCTGGCGCCTTTCCTCCAGCTCCCATCGCTGCTCTTGACGATCGTCACGAAGGTGTAGCCGCCTTCGAGGCGCTCAACGACGGTCGTGCGCTTGATCATCAGGGGTGGTCCCACCGTGTCGCCGAGGTCGTCGTGCACCCGCACTTCTTCGATGTGGGTCTCGGCGGCGTTGTAGCGCACCGCGGAGATTAGGTAGTCGGCCCATCTTTCTCGCATCTCTGCTCCTCACTCGCTTCGCTCCAAGGGTCTGAGGCGGCTAGCCGGCCGGCGGAAAGTCATCGGGCCCATAGCTGTTCCGCTCCGCGATCGTCCCGCCGACGTGGTGGATCAAGTGCTCGGTCCGCCGCGCCTGCGCCAGCTCCCGCCCTGCCGCGACCGCTTCCTCTTTGGTGTGGTGCGAGGACATCTCGCCGACGTCCTCGATCTCATTCACCCAGACGCCTGCCTTGTGCACGGTGTGTACCCATCCCCTGGCCATCGTTCCTCCAGTCTCATTCTCGATCTGCGTAGGACAGCCGTGTATATCTGCGCACAGTGAGAACTTCCACCCCGAAAATAGGCAGCTCGGCCGTCTTCGAAGAACTTACGAACGCGGCTTGGGTCGCGGCCGGACTGGGTGTGTCGCGGCTGCCCTGATTCTCCCGACGGGGGCCTGACCGCGCCAAGCCCCGAACAACGCGGCTCTTCCGCCGACCTTCGCTCAGGATGCCACCGCCCTCGCCGCTGTCAAGGCGCTTCGCGCCGACCTCCTTTGGAGGTTGACAGCGGCTTCGCGCGGTGGAGAGGGCAGGTAGGTCGGCGAGGCAGAGGTCTGCCAACTCCATTCGATCGACCTACGAATCCGATTCGGCGCTCTGCCGTAGGCCGACGGATCGTCACGCGCAACCGTTGTGCGATGCCTTCAACGCCTGCCGATCGGCGGCAGCTCAATCCGATTGACGGGGAAGCACCGGCGTCCGTCGCAGTCCTCGCCGGCCGACCGGGCCCTGAGCCCTCAGAAACGGCTTTACCTTCCGCCGTCTACTTCCGCGCCGCCCTGATCGGCGTCGCCCTAGCCGTCCTCGCTACAGCCCTCGCCGTCCTCCTCGCCCTGCTCATCGTCACCGGCCCGTTCCACACCGCGCTCGGCGACATTGGTTGATCGCGCAAGCTCCTAGCTTCCGCGGAGCGCGAGTTCCGCGCCACGCGCCTCTCCCGCCCCCCAGCTCACAGGACAAGCACCGCTGCGCAGTTTCGATATTCCGAGCTGTGTTGTGAAACCACAGCGCCAACTATTCCCAGAGTGCGAACTGCTATCCGGAAACGTGATCCAAAGTGGCATTGCAAGCGAGCGACGGCGCGAAGACGATCGCTGCGCGATGTCGGTCTCACGCGAGCCAAAGGCCGCCCTCGATTTCGACGCCGTCCTGGCGCTGCTGCAGAGCTGGCTCGGGGTCGACGCCATCCTCCTCGCCGAGTCCGACGAGCTGCCGCTGCCGCCATCGCTCGCCAGGGGCGCCCTCACGACGGCCCCCGACATCGCCGAACCCTTCGACCCCGGCGCCTTCGGCTTCCTCGTCGGCGAGGCCGGCTTCTCGCTGCATCGCCGCTATTTCGCGGGCGCGACCAACTACCCGGGCGCCGATCACCTCGAGATCACCCTCGACCGCCGCTCCGAGAACGGAATCGCGGTGACCATCAATGTCCTCCGAGTGAGGGCCTGCCCCTCGCCCTACTGATCGTCACAAGCCCGTTTAAACGCCACGCCGGCGACATCGTCTGGCCCGCCGGACCGCCCCGATCTAGGCAGCCTGCGCATTTTGGTCACAAAGGAATTTGATGACCAAAATGCTCGACAGGCTGCAAGGGCCCGACCCAGCTCAGCCTCCCCCAGCGCCTACCATCGCTGCAATGGCATCTCGCCTCGAGACCCGATCGGACTGGCTCAGGGCCAATCCACCCGCTCCCGAGCGGCTCACTCAGACCCTGGCCCTGCTCGCCGAGCGCCTTCGCGATGGCGAGGGCCTGCGCCACGCGCTCGGCGAGTTCCTCGACGAGTACTCCCTTCGCAACGACGACGCTTCGCGCAGCGCCGCAATCAGCGAGCGGCCACCGCAGACCGAGGAGCGCCACTACGAGGCGCTCCTCGGTGCGCTCGCCGAGCACCTCGCGACAATCCACAGCCTCGAGCGCCCGCAGTGGTCGGTGGAGCCAGGCCGCTTCCTCGAGCGCTTCTGGTTCCTCTCTGAGGTGCCGGGCTTTCGCGCGAGCGCGATCGCCCAGGCTCCGGCGGCCTTCCGCCGTCGCGGGATCTTCATCCCCGAGCGTTCGCTGCACCGGGTCTGAGCATGGATCGCGCCGAGATAATCGCCGCCTTGACCGTGCTTGCCGGCGTGCTCGAGAGCCGCGGCGTGAGTGGTGAGATGTATGTGGTCAGTGGTGCCGCTATCGCTCTCGCGTTCGACGAGCGGCGCGCGACCCGAGACGTCGACGCCGTCTTTGAGCCCAAGGCGACCGTCTATGAGGCAGCTGCACTCGTCGCCGAGCGACTCGACCTACCGCCGGGCTGGCTCAACGATGCGGTCAAGGGCTTTCTCGCCGGCGAGGACCCGGCCGCCGCGCCAGTGATTGATCTGCCGGGACTGCGTGTCCTCGCCGCCTCGCCAGCGATGCTCTTGGCGCTCAAGGTCCTCGCCCACCGGGTCGGCGAGGACGAGGATGACGTGCGCCTCCTCGCCGCCGAGCTCGGACTGCGTAAGGCAGATGAGGTCGTGGCGATCGCCGAGCAGACCTTCGGCGACCGGCTCGACCCGGCCGCTCGGTTCTTCGTAGAAGAGCTCTTCCAGCAATAGGCGGCCTCACGTCTCCCGCCGCTGCGACTGGCTCCGGAGCGTTGAGTGACCTCAAGGCAGCAAAGCGTCGATCAGCCCCGGCCCCTAGGTCTCCAAAGGCGCTGACCCAGCCCTGTCATCCCTCCCCTCGGACCTTTTACGAAGCCCTGTTTTCCACTTCGAATAGATGCAGTAGCGCCGACTTCCCAGCTTGATTCATCCTCAACCGTCCTCCACCTGACCGACTGGAGCGGATCTTCAGCACTCGGGCGCCTCGCCTTACGCTCCCACCGCCGTCGGGTTAAGGAGACCACTTTCGAAACAGGCCGGGCCAGGGGAAGTCCTCTCCGACTGCGTAAGGCTTCGTGCTTCGATGGCAAGGAATCACATGAGAAAATCTCTGCTGGTCCTCGTGACTGCGTCTGTGGCGATGGCGCTGGTCACGCTGGTCGTGAGCGCGACGAGTTCGGCTTACGTGATCGGGAGCCGACTTCCCAGCGGACAACCGCAGGGGACCCTTTGCACCTTCGACATTCCCGCCAGCGAAATCCCCTGCACCGTCTCTCAGAACTGGCTCGCCTACGGTTTGGTCGAGCCGGCCGGGCTGACCTCACCACTGACGGGGTTGATCACCCGCTGGAGCATTCTCGTCGGCTCGCCGCCTCCTGGAACGAGCAGCATCAAAGTGCAGCTGCGCACGCTCACGGGCTGGCGTGGAGAAGGACGCGGAAACCTCATCGAGGTTCCGCTCCCGACTCCCGGCACGTACAGCTATTTCGAGTTCCTCGAAAACCTGCCGATCGCCCTCGGTCAGGGGCTCGGCATCACTGCCTACGTCTCCGGGAGCGGCGGCCAAGCCGGTTTGACGGTCCTCGGTGAGGTGCCCGGATCGGGGGACGTCCTGGTCTGGGACAAGGACCTGGGCGAGAAGAACTACACCTACTTCGACACCCTGCAGGACAGTCAGCTCATGCTCTCGGCGACGGTCGAGCCCGACCGCGACAACGACGGCCTCGGCGACGATACCCAAGACTTCTGCGTTCCAGCGTCGGGCAACTCGGATGGCTGCCGGCAGCTCGGGCGTCCTCCGAAGACCGCCTTCTCCTACTCGGCGCCTCAGAACTTCGCGGCCAGCGGCAAGGTGGTGATCTCACTGCGCTCCAGCGAGGCCGGTACTGCGCTCGCCAGGGGTCGGATCCGGGTTGGCGGAAAAGGCGGCCGCACCTACTCGCTGGAAGACTCAGAACGTCTGATCCCCGCTCGTAAGCGGGTCAATGTGAGATTGCGGCTCTCGGCTGGAACCAAGGCCGCGGTGGCGAAAGCGCTCGCCGCTCGCAAGAAAGTCGTCGCCGAGGTCTTCGCCTACGCCGACGGCCACTCGGGCGGCCGGGGTCCCGAATCCGAAATGGTCATCCCTGCTCGGCGGCCCTCCTCATCGAAGATGACCGCGCCGAGCGTGCGCTCCCTCAGGTGCGGAGGTGCAAGGCCAAAGTGTCGGTGCTGCCCTTACTGGCCTCAGGGCAAATGGCCAAACGGATCCGAAGGGCCCACTGACTGAAGTGAGGCGGGAGAGATCGGCCCTGAGCCTGCGAACAGTACGGTCCGAGCTGCAATGACCAGCCGCGGCCCTAGGCAAAAGCGCGCCGGCAACTGGAGCCCCGACGGCCGGGCCGAGCGAGCACGGCTTCGTCGCGACTACTTGGCCTCAGATCCAGCTCAGCGGGTCAAGCAGGTCTGCGAGCTCTCACGGTTCATGTCGCGGGTGGCCGAGGCCGGAAGCCGCCGGCGCGGTGTCTGAGCTAGACATCCAGGGGATCCTCGAGCACCTTACCCAGGCGGGTGTGGAGCCCATCGTTGATGTTTCTCGGCCTCACCCCTGTCGAGTTCGCCCTAGCCCGCGCGACGGCGGGTCGAGAATGGTGGCGCAGGCGACCTTGCTCCCCTGAAGGGTGCCGGCCCAGCGCCGAGCGTCTAGTCAGGGCCCAGGGAGTGTCCAGGGTAAGACGAGGACGGGCTCTTCTCCTGCATTTTGGCCATCACCTGGGGCAAATGGCCAAAATGCATCCGAAGAGTGGTCCGCATGCCCGTCGGCTTCGCTCGACTACAATTCCGTCGCCTGCATCACTCCGCGCGATCGGCCGGTCGCGACGCGCCTCGATCGGCTTCGCGTGTCGATCACAACGCGGCGATGATCGACATGCTCGCCGAATCGAGGCTCAGCGCGCTCCGCGGCGCCACCTATCCTGACCGGGTGGCCGCCAGCCTCCCTGACCGGATCCCCTCCGCCGCGCTCAACCCAACCGAGCGCCGGGCGGTTGCCCGCATCGTCGAATTGCTCGAAGCGGAGCTCGGTGAGGATTTGCTGGCCGTCTGGCTCTACGGCTCGCGCGCACGCGAGGAAGCGGATTCAAACGAGACCGATCCCGACCTGCGCTCCGACATCGACCTGATCGCAATCATCGAGCCCCTCGATTCCTCGACTGAGTTGAGCTGGAGGCTTCAGCCGCAGCTCGAAAAGATCGTCGATCGCGAGGGCGATAGTCCCGTCTACTACTCGCTTCGCATCTTCGACGCCAGGTGGCTGCGCGGACGCCGCCAGATCAACTCGTTCTTCACTCAGGAGGTAGACCGCGACAAGATCGTGCTTGCTGGAGGGCGACTTGAAGGGAAGGAATACCGGTGAGCCCGCGCTCGGAAGAGTTCATGGACCAAGCCCGCGATCGAGTGGTGATGGCGCGTGAAGTGCTCGCCGCTGGCCACCGGGAGGGTGCGGTCAGCGCCGCCTACTACGCGATGCTCTACGCGGCTCGCGCGACCCTCTCTGAGGATGACGAGAACGCCCGCAGCCATCGAGGCACTTGGAACCTCTTCCGGATCAAATACGTGACCGTCGACGCCTTTGATGCTGCCCTATTCACCTTGGCCCAGCATGCCCAGGTTGCCCGAGAGGGTGGCGATTACGCCGCTGTGACTCCCAGTGCCGAGGAGGCGAAGCGCTACGTCGAGGGCGCCGCTGAGTTCCTGGCGGCAGTCGAGCGGATGATCTCTGGCGCCGCCGGCTAGCCGCAGCTCGAGACGACTCCGTGTGCTGGTGCCAGAGAGCGTCGAGGAGGTGATCGCCGAGGTGGTCGATCGCGTCGAGAGAAGGAGATCCGAGATGCCTGGATCGAGCACTTCCGAGACTGAGATCACCAATATCTCCGCGCACGGCTTCTGGTTGCTCGCGGACGGCCGCGAGCTCTTCCTCCCCTCGAGGAGTTCCCTTGGTTCAAGGCGTCCCCGGTGGAGGCCATTCTTCACGTCGAGCGACCCCATCCAGGTCACTTCCATTGGCCCGACCTCGACGTCGACCTCAGCCTCGACTCGATCGAAGACCCCGCGCGCTATCCACTTCGGTCGCAGCTCAAGGTCACATAGAGTTGCGCCGCCTTTCGCTACGGCACTGAGGTGAAGCCGGGGGAGACCCACGTGCGGTGGCTGCGTGTCGCAGTAGCCCCGGGTCACCCCTCTCCCGCCGACCAAGCTGCAGGATGCCACCGCCCTCGCCGCTGTCAAGGCGCTTCGCGCCGACCTCCTTCGGAGGTTGACAGGGCTTCGGCGCGGTGGTGAGGGGCAGGTAGGTCGGCGGGAGAGCTTTGCCGGCTCAGAGGCCGTCGGTTCCACAGGGCGTCCGGACTGGGCTTGAGTGTCTTGTGGCCGCATTTCGCGGTACCACAACCAATCGGGACCCCGCCGCGCCAACATTTGGCCGGCGCGCTTTAGCGACTGAGCTCCGGCGCCGCCTGTCTGCGCGTGTCGGGCACACCTCAGGTGATGCCCGACAGGCGAGGTGCAGCAGAGCTCTCCTGCATTGCTTCAAAGAAAGGAACTGCGACAATGAGAGTCGTGAAACCGCAAGTCTCCACAGGCCAGGAGCGAAAGCTGCGCTTCGGCCTTCCCGGAAGCGCCAAAGAGCGACGCGCCCGCATTCGGGCGGCGATCAAGGCCAACCGCGAGACCCTTCGGCGCCTTGCGCGCTAGGCGCCGTGGTCACCTACATAGAGCTTGGCGACTACTGCGAGATAGCCGCCGATCTACTCGGCACCACGCCGGAGCAGGTCAACCGCCCGCCCCGCATCGCCCTTGCCGATTCCGCCCTCGCGGTGCCGCGGTCGGGCTTCGGCGATCAAGACGCCTACCCGGATTTGATCGAAAAGGCGGCCGTGCTGGTGGAGCACCAGGCGCGCAACCACCCCTTGCCCGATGGCAACAAGCGCGCCTCCTTCCTCTCGACCTGGCTCTTCATGGAAGCCAACGGCCGGCCCTTCGATGGGGAAGACCCCGAGACGGACGTGCCGATGGTGGAGCGCATCGCGGCTGGCGAGGTGACCATGTCGGAGATCGAAGCCTGGCTGCGCGCCCGCACGTCGGGGTAGCACCGCCACTCGGTGCTGCGACGCGGGCGCCGACGTCAGGCGGCCGCTGAGCAGCGCTTGATCCCGCCTCCCGTGCCTGACCCAGGCACGAATCACGCACCGCTTCGAATCCCCTACGAAAGCTGTTCGGCCTTCCTGCGTGGGCGAATCCGCTGCTCGCAGGCATCCTGAAACCGTCCGCCAGGGAGGTGGACCGGGTTTACACTGAGAAATCGAGTTCCGGCGAGGCCGCAGGGGGCGGCCGGATTGGGCTCATTAGGTTGAGGAGAGTCTTGTGGCCGCATCTCGCGGTTCCACGAAGGATCGGGACAGCGCAGCGCCTGCGTTTCGGCTGGCGCGCTTCTCTGAGGCCGATCCCAGTGACGCGATGCTCCTTCGGGTCGATGTTTCCGAGCACGTCAGCCCTCTCCCCGAGCACCTCGCCCGTCTCGCCGAAGCCGCGCTCTCCCATCCGCCCGAGCGCCCCGCCGACTTCCCAGCGCCGCCCCTGGCGGCACCAGATCCCGAGTTCGATCCAGCCGACGCGATTCTGCTTCGCATGGATTTCGGAGCCTCAAGCCGGGCGGCAGTCACCGACTACATCCAAACGCCTGAGCCACGCAACCTGAGCAGCTCATCTGAGCACCCGCGCATGCCCGGACGCGGGAGGGCGGTTGGAAGATTTCCGGTGGTGACTGGTCCGACCGCCCGGGAGCCGAGAACATGCGCGGAACTGATGTCGGTTGACGGCCGACCCAGGGCACAATCTCCCCTACCTGCTGTTCGAAACATTCCTTCCCACGGCAGCGTCGCTGGCGCCACCATGCCGGCCGCGAACCAACGTGGAGTGAGGGAGCACTCAAGCCAAGACCTTTACATCGCACCACCCGCCGCGACATCCAGCCGCGTCGGCCTAGATGACAAGTCAAGCCCGAGACCGATGAGTTCGGTCTCGGGCCGGCCGACGGGGTCTCGCCCCGCGGGCGGAACTACAAAAGGAGAACGAAACTGATGTATCGCAGATTCCACGACCGCTTCGGCACCGCCGGTGTCGTCCTCGGGGTGATCGCCCTGATCCTCGCCCTCGGCGGCAGCGCCATCGCCGCCAAGGGCGGCCTCACCGGCAAGCAGAAGAAGGAAGTAACCAAGATCGCCAAGCAGTACGCCGGCAAGAACGGCGCCGATGGGGCAGCGGGTCCCGCCGGCCCGGTCGGACCGGCCGGTGCCAACGGCCTGCCCGGTGCCCCGGGAGCCGACGGCAACGACGGTCAGCCCGGCGATGACGGTCAGCCCGGCGATGACGGCGAAAGCGTCACCGTCGAGAGCTACACCGGCCCCGAATGCGACGGCGAAGGCGAAGCGGGGGCGAAATTCTCCAACGCGAGCGGCACCGCCTACGCCTGCAACGGTGGGTCGGGCACCAGCGGCGGCACCCAGACCGGGGTCTTCCACGCCCAGGCTGGCGGTGAAGAAAGTCCGGCCGCGATCAGTTTCGCGTCGCCGCTTGCAGACCCGGCGAGCGTCGACGTCCACATTTCCGAAGAAGCAGGCTTCGGAACCACCTGCACCGGCTCGGCTGTCGCACCTACCGCCCCGCCCGGAAATCTATGCGTCTACATCACCAAAAACACCAGTCCGGAAATAGCTGAAGTCTATGCCTTGGACGAAACCACTCTCGGTGGTGTGAGTTCGAGCGGAGCCCTGATTTATTCGGGCCTCTCATCGGGCCAGGAAATGAACGGCAGCTTCGCCGTCACTGAGTAGCTAGAACGCGAATCAACTGTGACCCTCGAGCGGACCCGGACGAAGAATCGGTCCGGGTCCGCTCCGGTCCCAGTGCGTTGAGTAAAGGAAGTCTTGTGGCCACTTCCTCTGAGTTCTCGAATTCAACGAAGAATGCAGATCGGACTATGCAGAACCATTCCTACTGGACGACTAGAGCGGTTGATAGGCCGGCTTCGCGAGTTCGTTTGCCCTGGGGTCTGAGCGTCACTACTCCTTGTAGCGAGCGGCGCAGTCGCGCCCTATCGGCTCGGTGGCTTCTCGCCACCGGACTCGTCCTGGCGCTGCTGGGATCTTGCCTGATCGCCTCTGCCGCCTCCGCCGACACCGTGATCAGCCAGTACGGCGAAGGCGCTGGCCAGGTGACTCAACCGCGCGGCCTTGCCATCGACGAGGAAACAGGCCGCCTCTATGTCGCCGACAGAGGCAACAATCGGATCGACGTCTTCGACGCCAACACCGGCGCTTTCATCGAGGCATTCGGCTGGGGGGTCAGGACCGGCGCCGCCGAATTCCAGGTCTGTACGGCGGCTACCACCTGTCGCAAGGGTCTCGGGGGGCCCGGCGAGAGCCAGTTCAGCCAGCCGACATCGATCGCCGTCGACAACAGTCCGCTCAGTCCCTCTCATCACGATGTCTACGTCTTCGAGGCGGGCAACTTTCGCGTCCAGAAGCTCGACCCAGGCGGCGCCTTCATCCTCAGCTTCGGTGGTGGCGTCAACAAGACCGTGCCCGGGAATGTCTGTACGGCCGCATCCGGTCACCTCTGCGGCGCGGGATCGAAGGGTACGGCCGAAGGCGAATTCTCTGCGCCCTTTGAAACGGGTGAAACGCACCTCTCGGCCGGTCCGGCCGGCATTCTCTATGCGCTCGACAGTGTTCCGACCGGGGCGGACACCGCGCGGGCACGGTTGCAGAAGTTCGACGACGAAGGAGGGCTAGCCGCTCCTCAAAGCCTCCTCTTTGAAGCGAGAGAGGCGTGGGGGCTGGCCGTCGACTCGAGCGGCGACTTCTGGGCTACCGGCGGCGGTCCCAGCCTTATCAAGTATGACTCCGATGGATCCTTGCTCCTGCAGCCCCCGCTGCCCACGAATCCTAGCGTCATTCTGTCCGGCGTTTCAGTCGGCTCCGCCGACCAGCTCTTCTTGGCCGACAACACTCCGGCCAATATCGCCAAGAGCGTTATCGACTTCGATGACTCAGGCGCTCCCTTGCGGCGCTTCGGCTACGGTGTGTTCGAGGACAATGTCGTTGGCTTGTCGCCGCCGACCGAGGCTGGGAAGCTCTACGCCAGCGAGGGACTTTCCGGCGGCAGTGGCCGGCTTCTGTTGCTCGACTTCCCCCCTCCCGGCCCGATCGTCCTTCCCGAGGCCTGCAAAGCAAACCCCCTCGGCAACTCCAAAGCGACCCTCAACGCGGCGATCAACCCCGAGGGCGCGGCCACCGACTACCGCTTCGAATACCTCACCGAGGCCGACTACGCCGCCAACGGCGAAAGCTTCACCGGTCCCAACCCACCGACCGCCACTCCCGAGACCCCGATCCTCTTCAACGAGATCCAGCAGGTCCGGGTCTCCGCCAGCGGCGGCCAGTACCGGCTCAGCTTAGGCGGCGATACCACCCCCGATCTCCCCTACGACGCCTCCCCCGCACAGGTCCAGGCCGCCCTTGTCGCCCTGCCCTCGATCGGCGCCGGCAATGTCGCGCTCACCGGAGGTTCCAACGACTACACCGTCACCTTCACCGGCGCGCTCGCCGAGTCCGACGTGCCCGAGCTGATCGCCTCCGACGGCACCACGCCGCTGAGCGGCGCCGGCGCCTCGGTCAGCGTCGAAACCCGGGCCGTCGGCGGCGTCCCCAACTTCGAACTCCAAGACGTCAAAGCGAGCGTCTCTCCGCTCACCCCCGAGACCGAATACCGCTGCCGCGCCGTCGCCACCAACGCCGACGGCACCGACACCGGCCCCGAGGGCAAATTCAAGACCTTGGCGCCGCTCGAGATCGGCTCGACCTGGGCCTCTGGCGTCGGCTTCGAGGCGGCGATGCTCAATGCGGAAGTCAACCCGCTCGGCATCCCCACCACCGCCTACTTCCAATACGTCGATGAGGCCACCTACCAGGCCGACGTCGCCGAGCTCGGCCCCGAACACGGCTTCGACCACGCGATTCAGGCCCCCGACGTCGAAGGCGGCGAGCAGCCGCTGGAGCTCGGCTCGGGCGAAACCCCCCAGCTTGCCTCCGTCGAACTCAGCGGCCTCTCGCCGGCGAGCCGCTACCGCTACCGGATCGTCGCCACCGACGTCTTCATCTCGCCGACAGAGGTCCTCGGCACGACCGAGACCTTCCGCACCTTCGGCCCCGGCGAAGAGGGGCTGCCCGACGAGCGCGCCCACGAGATGGTCTCCCCGCCGGTGAAGAACAGCGCCGAGGCTGGCGTCCCCGGGGCGGCCGGCGGCCTGCCCAACGGCAACGAACGCCAGATCCTCCGGGCGCAGCTGGCCTCGGGCTCAGGCGATGCCCTCACCTACACCTCCTTTACCTCCTTCGGCGAGCCCGAGGGCTCCGCGATCGCCAGCCAGTACCTCTCCGAGCGCGGGTCCGGCGGCTGGTCGACCGAGAACATCAGCCCTCCCGGCTTCCTGCAGAACGCCCTGCACCTGCCCTACCGCGGCTTTGATCCCGAGCTCGACGTGGGCGCCTTCGTGATCGATGAACCGGCGCTCACCCCCGAGGCCCAGGAGGGGATCTCCAACCTCTACCTGCACGACAACTCCAGCGGCGAGATCGAGGCGCTGACCGTCGAGGAGCCCGAGTTCACCCCGACCAACGAACTGGAGAAGTTCTGCACCGGCTACGCCGGCAGCGCCGAAGAGGGCAGCCGCGCCTTCTTCGCCGCCAACGGGGCGATGGCGGGCGCCGCCGCGGGCTTCGGCTTCAGCCTCTATGAATGGAGCGCGACCGAGGGCCTATCGCTCGTCAGCACCCTGCCGGGCGGCGCCCCGGCCCAGCCCGCCTTCGAGACCGGCTTCGGGGCCGGCGGCGGGCGCTGTCAGATGAGCAAGTCGGTGCTCGCCAACGCGATCTCCAGCGACGGCTCGACGATCTTCTGGAGCCACGGCGGCAGCTACCTAAACGGCGATGGCGAGACCGTCCAGCGGCCGCTCTTCGCCCGCATCGACGGCGAGACGATCGAGCTCGACGCGAAGGTCAAACAGGGCGTCAAAATCACCCCGGGCCCCGCCGGCAACGGCAAATTCCGCGGCGCCTCCCCCGACGGGCGCTTTGCCTTCTTCAGCGCCCCGGGCAGCCTGCTGCCCGGGATGAGCGCCACCGGCGCCCTCTACCGCTACGACACCGTCGAGCGCAAACTGACCAGCCTCACCGGGACGACGCTCTCACCCGAGCTGCTCGGCACGATCGGCTTCTCTGAGGACGGCACCCACGCCTACTTCGTCGCCGAGGCCGTGCTCGCCGAAAACCAGGGCCCCTCCGGCCAGAGCGCCGAGGAGGGCGCCAACAACCTCTACCTCTGGCACGAGGGCGAGGGGCTGCGCTTCATCGCCCGCCTCGGCTCACTCGAGGAGAACGGCTGGAGCTCCACGCCCGAACAGCTCACCTCCCGCCTCACCCCCGACGGCAAACACCTCGCCTTCCTCACCAGCGAGACCAAGGCGCTGGCCGGATATGACAACACTGTCGCCGAGGGGACGGGCTGCCAGATCCCGCCCGGCGAAAACCGCGACACCCTCGACCAGGGGAGCAGCCCGCTCTGCCTGCAGGCGATGGTCTATGACGCCACCGCCGACACCCTCACCTGCGCCTCCTGCAACCCGAGCGGCGCCCGCCCGGCGGGGCCGACCGTGCTCCTGCCCTGGTCAAATCCCCTTGAAGGACCCCGCTACCTCTCCGACGATGGCTCGCGGCTCTTCTTCGAGAGCTTCGACGCC
>Ga0190271_10000036_pt1 | contig 81457 bp, 106 predicted proteins | sample Popmic356T_FD_133747 | JGI IMG/M metagenome (GOLD analysis project Ga0190271, IMG submission 133747) | Populus adjacent soil microbial communities from riparian zone of Weber River, Utah, USA - 356 T | ecosystem: Environmental > Terrestrial > Soil > Riparian zone | place: USA: Utah | collected...
TATCTGCGATCTGTTCTGATTCCATCTTCGTTCCTCTCATTGGTTACTGCCGTAGTAGTGCTTCTCGAACTGCTTCCGTGGGACCAGGTACTCCATGCCCCTGGTCCGCTTCTCGTTCCGGATCACCACGTTGAGGCAGTGGATCCGGTAGGCAGCCTCCAGGTGCTCGGGAGACCCCCACTCGTGGAATGCGAGCTCAGCGAGTAGCTGGCTGTATCGCTTGTCAGCTGGCTTGCTGACCGATCTACGCCATCTGAACTTCATCGAACGATCACCGTGGTCTCGGAGACCACCTCGATCTTGGTGTAGCCGTTCACTGCGAGCAGCAGCATCGCGGCCTCCTTCATTACTGCCGGATGCACCTTCTTCATGACCACCTCTGAGGACTTCTGAGGGGCCTTCTGGCGCTTCCGAGGCATCGGCTGGACCTCACCCTTGGCGATCTTCTGCACGGTCTTCTCGTCCAGGCTGGCGGTCCTCAGAACAGTCGCGCTGCCCTTCTCGCGATGGTTGTGGGTGTCGGTCTGCTCACATTTTGGGCAGCAGGCTTTCAGGCCCTTGTCGAAGATGCGCTTGGTGCAGGCGGCATAGGTCGCATTGCAGTTCGAGCACTTGTCGCCCCTGTGTTCAGTGAGCCATCGCTCCGCAGTGGTGTTCATCAGTCCTCCTAGTGCTTGCGTCGGTTGGACTCGAAGTGGTTGGAGAGGTAGTTGACCTCACCCGCCGGCACGTGGATTGGAATCAGCCCAGATCCCTCGCAGCGGATCTCCACGGTCTGCTGCGGCACGTCAGGGACTCCCGCGAACGGGGTCCAGGTGGTCTTGTGCGGCATCGCCTTGCCTTGCGGGTCAAGCGTTACCTCTTTGCCACAGGTGTCACATGGTGCTGTAGCCATCGATCCTCATCTCATCTCCTTCATGGTTTGGTCTCACCCCGGTTGGGGTGGCATGCTGGAACTTCCTTTCATGGTTGGACAGGCCCCCCGGTATCCGCGTCGCCGGGGGGCCTGTTCTTGTGATCAGCCCTTCTCCACCTGCTTCTCCTCGGGGGCCATCGTGACCGTCACTCGGTACGGCGTGTGCAGGAACGGGAACCGGACTATGAGTGCAGCGGTCTCTTCGCCCTCCACGATGCGTACGACGGTGACCGTGGGCTCGGATCTAGAGAGCACGGCGAACAACGCACCAGCTGCTACCAGCTCGTTGGCCAGTCGTTCCTCATCCATCGAGCTCCTCCTGGGGAGCGCGAATCGAGTCCGGCTCGTTGTTGACCCGCTCGATGAGGGCCAGGTCCTCGGTGGTCAGGCTCTCCTTGTCGATCTTGCTGACCACGATCCGCCACCACAGCGTCTGATCGATCCCACACTTCGGGCAGGTCCGTGGCGACAGGATCTTGAAGTTCGCCATCATCGGCGGATAGTCCCAGCCCTTGTCGTACGCCTGGTGCGGGGTCAGGATCTCCTGGGCACCACACACCTCACAGATGTGCACCAGGGGTTCTTCGTCCTCGTTCTCACTCATCGGGTCATCTCCTTCCATCGGCCCCGGTGGTGCTCGATCAGCCAGGCGACAGCACGTTTTGCCCCTTCTCGGTAGCTTCCCTTCTCGTCGTGGTCACTGCCTCCGAAGCACAGGCAGCGACGCTCCAGGTGGGGCACGTCCCCGAGCGTGGACCGGAGCAAGCACTCGGTGTGGAAAACGCCGCCCATCCGCATCGCGTCCTCGTCGTACTCGATCTTCTCCTGACACATCCCGCAGGTCAGTCCGGTGAGATCTGCCAGCACCGCGTCATCGGCCATCGGGGCGTCCCAGCGCCGGCCTTGATAGAAAGTGGTCATGGCTCTTCCTCCTTGGCTAGTGGTGAGTCCTTCGGGTACATCACGACCATCGCGTCATTTCTGAACGAGTCCTCATCGGAGGTAGGCCTCCCAGTGTTGGCGTCGTCCAACGCGGTGAGGAGCTGGGTCAGAAAGGAAGGCTCAGCACCCTCTGGAGGTGGATCGCCTGGTGTCCAGCCAGTCCACTTCGTGACCATCACCTGGTGGCCGAGCTCCGCCTCTTCCTTGGTGCAGTACCGGACACAGTCGAGGTCGACGGAGCTCTCGCCGCCGAAGACCATCGTCTCGAAGATGATCGGACGCCCACCTTCTAGGAAGTTGTGGTCGATCCCGAGCAGCACCGTGGACACGAAGCAGCCACCAGGTAGCTCGGTCTGTTCGACGATCTTCTGTGCAGGATCCTCGAATAGCGCTGCCCACTCCTCCATCGAGATCGGCTGGCCGTCCATGCCGTAGTACATCGGCTCGCCCCTCATCACAGCAGCCACCACAACAGTGGGATGTAGATGAGTGCAGCCATCGTCAGCGCTATCACCAGCAGTCTTGTGCTGATGGTCACTTCTCTCTCCTCCTTGGGTCGTTGAGGGGCACGAACTGTGGGCGCTCGGGGTGTCCGTTGGCCTCACACGAGACGCAGAAGGGCTCGTCGGGTGACGCGACCATCGCGTGGCACTTGTCGGTGAGCGTCCTGGTTACTCCCTGGGTCGACGTGTGCTCGTGCATCAGCAGGCACACGCATTGGTGTTCGATGACCTTCTCCCGGATCGGGAGTAGTTCTGGTTGTTCCATCTGATTCCTTTCATGACATGGCAGCACGACCCCCGCCCACGCGATCCACCCCTTGGAAAGGTTCGTGGGCAGGGGCCGTGCGATCTCAGTAGCCCCGACGCTTGCGGGACCTCTCTTCCTCGTACAAGCGATCGCTCTCGTACCTGGTGATCGGCTTGCGGAAGTACTCCCCAAGGGGCACCGGCGGTGGATCAGGAGCCAACCAGCGGTTCTCGGAGGCAGCCTCCAGGCGACGTACCTTGGCTTGCAGCTCCTGACGCTCCATACCAGCGTTCAACGCATCGTCTGCGGCCTTCTTCTGGGTGTTCTGGAGCTTTTCCTGGAGGTCGTGGCACCTCTCCGCCAGGTCGAGGACATCGGGCTTGTACGGCCCGATTTTGAGCGCCTCCTCGTAGTCCGCATTGATCTTCTGGACCTCGTGCAGCTCGAACTCCCGTTGCTGCTTCTCGGTGACCTCCTGCTTGGTGCTCCGAGTCGTGCCACCCGCGACGTGCAGGACGGCGATACTTGCGAACATCAACGGCCACAGCAGGGCCATCGGGAACGCCGGCACCAGGTGCTTGAGCCGAGGCGTTGGGTCATCCACCGTTCTCGTCTGCAAGCAGCCCTCCATGTGGTGCTTTCTGCAGAGCTCAGTGTCAGTGCTCCCCGACCGAGAGCAGTGGTGCTCCGTCTCTGGTCTGGCTGCGACCTTCCGGACAAAGAAAACGGCTGCCGGCGTGATGCCGATCAGCCACACTAACTTCAAGATCATCTCCACGATGTCGAACACCAGATCCACCCCTATGCTCCTAGTCTCGCTTCACTTTTTTCTGACCATGTGACCCATCGCTTGATGCCACCTCGGGTGACCCACCGACCACCACTCAGACGCACCTCGTACTCGGTGACACGACCGCTCCAACGACTAGGTAGACCCTGTCGCTGCGCTTCGCGGCTGACGTTGCTGACGCTGTTGATCTGGTACTTCTCCGCGAGCTGAGCCAGCGTCATGCCGGCGTCCCAGTCCTCGCAGAACGGCTCGATCTGCTCCGGTTCTAGCCATTTGTTCATCTGTTCCCCCTCCTACATGGAGCAGGGCCCCCGGCGAACCAGGGGCCCCGCTATGTGATCTCAGTCAGCTGGTCGGATCGCTCAGGTCTGCGTCCTTGTCTCCCTTGCGGGTGTTGGTCACCATTGCGCTGGTGGCGGCGTAGGCCGACTTGGTACCGGCGGAGTCACCTGAGTAGGACATCGTCTGCCCCGCAGCGACCCCGTAGCCACCACCGACGGTGACCGCGTCCTGGTCAGCACCCAGATAGGCGAACTTCCAGCCCCACTTGTTGGTCTGCTCGGTGACGGCCTCGAACAGCGCATCACGAGTCCACTCTCGCGAGGAGTTCTCGTGGCCATCAGTGATCACCACGAAGATCACGTTCTCGGGACGCTCGTCCTCGGGAAGATCAGCCAGCTCCTCCCCGAACTCAGTCATCAGCCGGCCCCAGGCGTCCAGCAGCGCGGTCGATCCGCGCGGAACCAGATCCGGGTTCTTGACCTCGGCCACTGGGATGGACTCGCAGACCACCTCGTAGTGGTCATCGAACTGCGAGATCCGTACCGTGCACTTGCCCGGTACCTCACGTTGCTCCTTGAGGAACGTCGCCATGCCTCCGACGGCGTCCTCACGGGTGGTCAGCATCGATCCGGAGCGGTCGATGAGCATTGCTATTGCGGTGTAGTCCTTGTTGGTCATGTTTCTCCAATCTTGAATGAGTGTGGGGCCCCCGGGATATGACCCATCCCGGGGACCCCTTGTGGCTCACTTCAGCTTGTTCGCTGGGCTGAGCCGCTTGTTGTACTCCGCGACGATCATCCGTGCCATCGCGGTGGAGCGGGACACCGAGCCGCCGCCACCCTTCACCCCGAGCATCCCGAGCGCCTGCCACTCGTCGGGGTGCTTGGTTCGCAGCTTGTCCACCAGCCGGTCGTAGTCGAGCTTCGACCGGTTGTGGTGGATCACCTGGGCGATCGCCTGGAGCAGGTTCCCGTCCCAGACCCACGGGTGTGCCCCGAAGGCGATCTCTGCGTAGGTCAGGGTGTTCCCCAGCAGGTCCGTGAGCGTCTCACCAGCAGCCAGACTCGCCTCGGACGAGTCCCACCTGGTGATGATCCGTCGACAGGACGCCACGGCCGAGATCGACCGGTTGCCCTTGGACTTGCTGAACTCCAACCCACGCATGGTTGCTGCGGTGGCCATCAGAATCTCGATGGGCCGATTCGCCTTCAGCGCGATGCGGTACTTGTCGTACACATTGATCGGCTTCTGGTGAGTGTTGTAGTCCAGGAACATGTCGGCCTCTTCCTCGACCGACAAGCCCTCGAAGATCTCGCAGTCCATGATGGCTGCGGGATCCCTGCGTTGTGCGACCACCGTGCGGTGCTGGCCATTGATGATGTAGCAGTCGCCGTTGGTACGACGACTCACCATGATGATCCCGACCTTCTTGGGATCCCAGGCCGCCTCCAACCGGTCCAGCCAGTTGGGGTCGGTGGCACGCTGGACATCGATGTCGACCTTGAGGTCGGCAGCGAAGAGCTCCTCGAAGCCCTTGGTGTACTTCCCTGCGTCGAAACTCCGACGAGCAGGGGGCGAAGCCGGCGTCTTGCGCCGGGTGGTGCGGTTGGCCGAAGCCATAAGCGTCATCCCTTTCATGGATGAGAGAGTCCGGTGTTGGACTCCCATTCATTTACTGTATTACATGTGATACCTCCAGTATCGTTCCGAGATTCCCGAGTGATCAGATCTGAGCTGGCTCGATCACCTGCTCCTTCTCCACGAAGCTCCACTGCTCGGGGTCGAAGACGTACTTCTCGCGCTCGTCCGCGACCATGTTGTGGAGCTCACCGAGCGTGAGAGCGGCGTACACCGCGACGTACTCGTAGATCTGGCTCAGGGTGTTCCCACCGTTGAACAGATCTGGAATCGACTCCTCGTAGTTCCAGTGCGGCTGGTTCAGCTCGCACGAGCAGTCCGTGTCGCGACCGTAGTCCTCGTACTCGTGGTAGCACTCAGGGTCGATCACCGGGATGTGGACTCCCAGTGCCTCACAGGCTGCTACCGAGACCGAGCGTCCGTCCATGGCCTCATCCGCGAACAACAGGACATCGCTCTTCGAGTAGCCGAGCAACCGCGCGAACCCGGGTGCCTCAGTTACGTGGTAGTGCAGCGCGATCCCTTCCAGGTGCATGGTCCAGCCGGCGAAGCAACCGGCAGTGCCACAGGAACCGTAGCCAGCCAGGGCTCCAGTCTCCTTGTCGAAGACCTTCTCGAAGGTCTTTCGTGGCAACGAGACCGTGCTCCAGAGAGCCTGGTCGTGGCGGTGGTTGGTGTCGTACTCGTTCAGGTCCTCGATGTGGGCGAGAACCTTGACTGCCAGAGCAGTGTTGAAGGTCATGCTGGTTCCTTCCAGTTGTGCTTGCAGGGAAAGACGGGCGAGTTGAAGTGATGAGTGATGTCGCTCGAGTCGTCGAAACCGACCAACGAGACCATCCGTATGTGTCTCGCTTCTGGTTCCTTGTTCGTAGGCTCGATGGCCTCGAACAGCATTTGTGCGTACTCAGCACACGCTGAGTGCGCGTCTTCGTGATCGTGCACGAAGACCACGTTGTTCATGCAGTAGGTGATGCCCACCTTGTAGCTGGTGGTGCGTACTGTCATACATCTTCCTCTCGGTCGTGCAGAAGCCCCCAGATCATCTGTGCCTGGGGGCTGGTGGAACCGATCAGGGTTCCTGGTGGCTCTCGCCGGCGATGGCGTCGTAGGCGAGCCAGATCTTCATGATGGCCGAGGTCGTGTAGGTCCGGCCACCAGGCTCTTCGATCCGGATGCCGCTGACCCCGCGCTTGCGGTCCCGGATCCCGACCACCTCGCCGGTGGCGATCTTCCGTATCCCACCGGGACCACCGTGCTCCACCTTGTGGAGCTCGACCGGCTTGTTCTGAAAGATGGTGAGACTGTAGAGCGAGCCGGACTCGGTCCGGAACTCGACCGTACGTCCGGGGTAGATCAGGTCCTCCATCTGCTCCGCGATGGTGGGGACCACTACTGCGTGAGGGTTGACCTTGGCCAGGGTGGCGTTGATCAGGTCCTCGGGGTTGGTGAATACCATTTCAATCTCCTTCATGGTTGTGGCATGCAAAAAGGCCCCCCAGCCGAAGCTGGAGGGCCTTCCTGACCGGTGCTTGGATACACCGGGTTTGTGGGCATGCTTACGCCCGTTGACTCTATTATAGCCTATTTAGGGCACTAAATCCACTACAAACGCTACTTTAGAGCCTCCGTGGAGGGCCTTTTCGGGCAATCCAGGTCGTGACCGAGCTGCTGACCACACTCGTCACAGTGGTACGGATTCTGCCGTTCTGAGCCCATCATGGGGCCCAGACCAGGAGAACGATCCCGAGCAGGAGCATTCCGGTGAGGAAAGCACTGCAGATTGCGAACACCTGCACTCACTCCACCTCCAGAGGACCCATCCAGGGCCCAGTGAGCACCTGACGGTCCTTGTACCTGGAGTCGAAGCTCACGTGCCAGGGAAACCTGTCCTTCTGGTCAGGCCAGATGAGCTGGATTGCTGAGATATCCCCGAACAGGCGCGTAGCCATGTTCAACGGGAAGTCCTCGTGGTGCACATCCAGCACCTCTACCCAGGCCACGTGGAACCCGTTGGCCAGCACCTCCTCGGAGTAGGTGTTCGGCTGGTAGTTGACTCCGTTCCTGATCTGCTCCACGACCCAGCTGAGGAGCCCGTGCATCTGCTTGGGATCCATGCCCATCACCAGGATCTCGGGATGGTCCATCTCGCACAGGCCCACCGTGTAGTTGAACGGGAGCCCCGGCTCATCCTTGGTGGGGAAGATGGCCATGTCTGACCACCCCACCCTGGCCACATCGTCGAGTACCTTGCGATCCACCTGATCCCATTGCTTGTCCTGCTTACTCATATTCACTCCCAGTGGCTGCTGCGTCCATCTCGGTGGCCAGCTTCTGGACCAGCTCTGGCCAGATGTGCCAGTCGTTCTCGCCGGCGGTCTCGAACTCCTCCTTGGTGATCTTCCACAGGGTCACTACGTGAGCCGATCCGTACTCCCCGGTCGGTTCCACCTCCGAGAACCACTTTCCAGTGCGATAGCCCCGACCATGTGAGTCGAGGATTTGTTCCAGCTCGTACCTGGTCTCCTCCTCATCCTCACCACCGGCGTCTTCCACCACGTCGACCTGGGTCTCCAGCTCACCCCAGATCACCAGGTCGTCGATGAACCTGACCACGTAGTCACCCCAGGTGATCGCCCACTGCTCCGATAGTGCTTCGGCAATGGCCTTCTCCTCCTGTTCGGCCATGTAGCCGAGCATCTCCTCGGTGGAGTCGAAGCCAAGGATGGACTGCCCACGAGTCAGCTTCTGCTCCCTCATGACTCCTTCTCCCACTCGTCCCACGTCCTGCGCTCATCCATGTTCCACTCGGGGTGCTCGATGGCAGTGGACGCGACCGCCTCGATGGCAGAGAACACGTCCGTCCCAGTGATGATGGTGGCCTTGATCGTCAGGTAGTTGCGCCGCGTCATCTCCCGCACACTCATGACTCCTCCCCGGGAACATCGATCCCGATGAACTCAATGTCCTTGCCCATCGCCCGGAACATCTGCTGGAGGTGCATGATCAGGTCCCGAAGAGCATCCTTCTGGTCCTCGTACCCATGGGTGACGATGGCACCGTCGTCGGCATCCTTCAGGAGCACGATCCCGAACACATCTTCGTTCTCCTGGTAGGCCAGGGGTTCACACATCTCCTCACACAGCGCCGTGAGTCGATCAGTTGGTACTGGACTCACCGTCGGTCCTGGCTGGTCCTGGTTCATCTCTTGCTCGTCCTGCATGTTCGTCCTTCCGAGGTTGCTTTGGACATGAAAAGACCCCGAGCCGGGGAGAGCGAGCTCCTCCCGAATCGGGGTTATCTGCACGTGACTATCTAAGGCACGTGTAACTAGTATATCAAATACTATACACAAGCACAAGGGCCAGACCCACTGATTGAGTCTGGCCTGTTCGGGGGTATCGATGCCATCCAAAGATGGTCTTCGGTCATCCTAACGATGACCTTGCTTCGAGTGACCCCGAGAAGATCTGTGTTGACCTTCTTGTTCACGGTTCGCTAACCCTTTGGGACTACCTGTTGGTAGCTGACTAAGGCCAGGAGGTCATCTCTGACAGCTTTCCCATCGGGATCTTCGCTACTTGCGCGAACATATATATAGTATCTCATACTATACATACCAAGTCAATACCTATCCGAGAAGACCACCTCACTACCGTGGAGGTAGAGGAGGTGTCCATCATGAGTGAAGAGATCTACCACTTGCTGACTCTGATTGGAGTCATCATCATCATCGTTCTCCTATGTGTTCCATTTGTCCGGAGAAGGTAGAACCAGATGAGGAACTTCTTCGGGAACAGACCTACCAGTGACATCCTGATCCTGGTCATCGCAATCACTGTTGTTGGTTACATCTTCCTGTCCATGATCATGGTGACCTGCATGATCTTCTTCACCGACATCGATCCAACTGCTGCAGCTAGGAACCTGGCTGACATCATCAACACTCTGATCGGGCTGCTAGCTGGTTACCTAGCTGGTAGAGCTGGTCTGGCCAAGAAGAAGAACGGGAACCTTGACGACCCCCAGAGCCCTTCGGCCTCCGGCTAGCGCCTCCGGCCTTCGGACTCTGATGGGGTCCTATGAGTACTGCTAGCCATGTGGCTCCGAGGGAGCCCAGGAGCTGCGCACGGTTCTTCTCCCCCCTATCCCCCCAAGGGGGTTGCCCGCGCCAATCGGGCTGTGGCTCGTCAGGCCACGGCTCAGTGGCTCTGCAACGAGGGTTAGAGCACGGGGGTCAGCCGGCCGCTGGCTTCGGTCATCGCGTCCTCATGTTCACCGCATGGGCGCTCGCAGTGATGATCAGTTACTCATGGGGTACGATCTCCTTACTGCGTAGTCCGATAGCTCGCACGCTAGGCCTGACTCACCTTCAGGTCAAGCACAGGTGGCCCCCTTGGTCCGTGGATGTTCCTGAGGGGGCCTCCTTCATGCCCAGGGGGTAGCAGTGCGTTGGCGATGGGGTCGGGATCTCATCCTGGCGATCGTCTCCGTGGTCCTCATCCTGGGCCTGATGATGGCCTTCACCTTCGGGGTGGCACACCTGGTCACCTCGGTCCTGAACGACCTCATGGGAGATGTCTAGCCAGCTCTGTCGTATGTCTGTTCGCGGTGCTAGCGTCAAGCGATGCCCACGGTTTGGCTCCGGGATGACCCGGAGCATCGCACTCGGTTCCATCGGGTCCCAGACTGCAAGCAGCTCAGGAAGAAGCCGGCCAAGGGTGAACCCCACGACCTGATCTCCGCTGACCTCAACGAGGTCTTCGTCCGCCCGTGCAAGACCTGCTACCCGGACGCCCCTCGAATCAAGATCATCAAGCGGTACTGCTCGATCTGCGATACCAAGGCACCCTGCGAGCACAACGGTGGGGTCCTGGTCATTGACCGGATCGGACGACGGCACTGGACCTGGCCGGACAACAACCAGATGCCACTCTATCGAAGATCAGCCTAGCCAGGCTATTGCAGTACAGCTCACTAGAGCGTATACACAATCATATATGTGTGGCCCAGACCTTGCTACGCATGGACGAGCGCCAGACAAGGGAGCATCCACGTGCCAGCAGTATCCGCCGAGGCATTGTTGATCTCAGCCCTGATCAACAACTCAGGCGTCGGGGAGGAGACCCAGTACGGGATCTCCATCCACGACTTCGAGGGCTATGCCGATGAGTACAACTGGCTCGTCAACTACGTCGAGACCTATGCGGCCCAACCCACTCGGGACATCTTCGGGCACAAGTTCTCCTCGTTCCCGTTCTCGGCCCACACCGAGATCCGCTCGGCAGCGGACATGGTCCACCAGGCAGCCAACCGCCGGCGGATGACCACGGCGATCACCGAGGCGATGGACCTGATCCACCTCGGGGAGACCAGTGCGGCCTACGACCTGCTCTGTGAGGCCAGACCCAAACGGGCACTGGCCAAGCCACACAACCTGCTCACCGATGCCCACCACCTGGATGAGTGGGACACCAGGCCGTACCGGGTGGAGCTCCCGTACACCACGCTGCAGCGGCACACCGGGGGGATCATGGCTGGCAACCTCTGGTACGTGGCTGCCCGACCTGGTCAGGGAAAGAGCGCCCACCTGACCTCGTTCGCCAAGCACGCGGTGCTCACCGGAAACCGGGTCCTGTTCTACTCCCTCGAAATGAGCGAGGCAGAGGTCAGGGCCCGGTTTCATGCTTCTCTGGCCACTGAGCTGGGGTACGCCACCATCACCCTGGACAACCTCCGTAGCCGGCGCGTGGACCGTGCTGTGTACCGGAAGTTCATCGGGGAGCTGGGAGAGCGTCTGGAGGCCACTGGAGGCGGTCTGGACGTGCACACACCGGTCGACGGACCGGTATCACCATCAGAGGTAGCAGCCCGCGCTGGGGAGTACCAGCTCTCCGTCATCGACTACGTGGGGCTCATGTCCCAGGACGGTGGCGGAGCGGCGATCGACGACTGGCGAGTGATGGCCAGGATCAGCAACTCGCTGAAGACGATCGCCTTGGCACAGGGCACCGGTTTGCTCTGTGCTGCTCAGATCAACCGTGACGGCGAAACCGGGATGGCACCACCGAAGGTCAAGAACCTGGCCCAGTCCGATGCCCTCGGGCAGGACGGGGATGTGGTGCTGACGATGCGAGCCAGGCCCAAGAACGTGGCCACCTTCTTCTCACTGGAGAAGAACCGGCATGGGCCCAGCGGCATCTACTTCAACACAACCTTCGACCCGAACACCGGCGTCTACACCGAGATCAGTGCTGTCCAGGCTGAGGATCTCGTAGCGAACGCCGAGGCTCTGGTCGAAGGTGCCTCACCCCCACCCCAACTACGGGTCATCAAGAGCAAGGACAAGCTATGAGTATAGAAGACTGCTCATCCCAGACAGACGACCAACATGCACTCTTCCAGGACATAGGAGGGCACACATGGGTGTGCACCCTCGACGAATGCGACGGTGAGCATCACTACCTGCAGACGGTCGCATGAGGGCATACACGCTGGCTGAAGCTCTCCGCTTCGGAAGGGGTGTGGAACGAAGTTTCCTGTGCCCCGAACACGGGGACTCGCGACCGAGTGCGTCGGTGAACATCATCAAGAAGGTCTGGGTCTGTTACACCTGCCACGCGCACGGTGACCTCACCGGTGAGGCAGCCCTGGCCGAGCCCGACTACCACTCCATGAAGCTCTGGCTGGACAACAAGCTGTCCGAGGGGACGATCTACCCCGAGGCCTGGCTGAATCGATGGGATGCCGGCGAGGTCCACCCCTACTGGCTGAACCGGGTAGGTGAGACGGCGGCACGTGCTTTCCGTCTCGGATCGGATGCCAGTACCAACACGCTCACCTACCCGTTGCGGGACCCCACCGGCCAGGTACTGGGAGTGGTACGACGGGCGCTGGGAGCGCATGGACCGAAGTACCTGTACCCAACCGGTATCGACGTGGGGAGCCTGCTCTTCAACTACACACCATCTGCTCGCTCAGCGGTAGTCCTGGTCGAGGGTGCGCTGGATGCGATCGCGCTCTGGAACGTGGGCGTGGATGCCTTCGCGATCTACGGATCCAGGTTGTCACCCGCCCAGGTCAAGCTGATCGACCGGATCGACCCGGAGTACGTCTACACCTGCTATGACCGCGACGACGCCGGCTGGGCTGCCTATCGAGACACCGAGCGTGCCTTCAAGCACCGGCTGGTGTCCCGGCTGAGCTGGCCGGCGAGCTGGGGCAAGGACATCGATGACATCGGAGTAGATCGCCGCAGGAATGTCGTCCATGATCTTGTATCTACAGGTCTGGCCAGCATAGAGTGAGTCCATGGAAGACGAACTCGTAGAGAACTACCTGGAAGCGCGTGCACGACTCGATGAGGCACAGGCCAATCTGGACAACCACGCTGCCCGGCTGATCAAGCAGATGGAGCGGGATCAGCGCAAGAACTACCGGTGGTCCGAGGGTGGTGCGAACAAGACCCTGACCTATGTACAGGCGCATACCACCGTGATCGACGAGCCCAGGCTCCGCAAGATGCTCCGGGCCAAGGTCTACGACCGGTACACCAAGCGAGTCCTTGACCGACGCGCCATGGAGCGGGCGATGGACGCCGGCGAGGTCGACAAGACGGTCGTGAGTCAGTGCGTCACCCTGCGACCGAACAAGCCGCACCTGAAGTACACCGAGACCGATCGAGCTGAGGAGAGCAATGGGGAAGTCACAGATCGTTGATGCATCGGAGGTGAACCGGATTCCTCGGAAGGCTCCAGCCACCCGACTGGCGGAGTCTCTTCGTACCGAAGGTCTGTTGACCGCTGAGGATCTGGCGGCGCACTTCGACGTGGGCATCGAGACCATTCGCCGGCTGGCGCGCAAGAAGAACGAGGATGGCAGCAAGCGCTTCAAGGGCCCCAGCAAGGCGGCCCGTTCTGGTGATCTGCACGTGTGGGGCTATACCCCCGAGGATGTGGATGAGTTGGCCACCTACTTCGGTCAGCCAGTCCCGAGAAAGAGAGGCAAGAAGAAGGCATGAACGAACCAACCATGAGAGCAACAGGGGCCTATGAGCTGTTCCCCGGCGATCAAATCCTGGTGGGTGTGACCCACGAGATCAGCGTCGGTCGGGACAAGTCATGGGTCAAGTACGAAGCCACGACAAAGCTTCGTCCAGGTGAGGTAGCCGAAGACGCAAGGACCAGGGCCGTGGGCCACGTCAACAAGAGCGTCATGTACACCGTGAACCAAGTAGTCGACGCAGTAAGGAACGCATGATGAGGTTTGGAAAGAGCGCCAAGGAAGCAGAGCAAGAGCCGAGCAGGGGAGGAGTCGGCGGGGACTTCATCAAGTACCTCCGCGACGGGGACACCACCTTCCGGATCCTGCAGGACCCCGATGACTGGACCTACTGGTGGGAGCACTTCAACCCCAGCGGGTTCAGCTTCCCGTGCCCTCGCTCACCACAGGACCCGATCGAGGACTGCCCAGGTTGTCGCAGTGACAACGAGCGGATGAGCAAGGTGACTCGGAGGGTCGGGTTCAACGTGCTGAGCTCGTTCAACGGTCAGGAGTACGTCAACGTCTACAAGGTGGCCTCTGCGGTGGCGGACAAGCTGAAGAACAGGTACTCCCGGTTCGGCACCGTGACCGACCGCGACTACACGATCACCCGGTACAAGACCTCCGGGGACCGCTACGACTTCGACGTTGATGGTGGCACCCCGACACCGGTGGATCCCTCGAAGTACGACCTGAAGGACATCGAGGCGATGCTGGCCGAGACCTACGAGGAGCAGTGGGGTGACGGTGCCCAGCAGTCTCCTCCGCCTCAGCCAGCTCGGACGGCTCGTCCCACGATCGCGCCGGCCCCGGCACAGGTGGGGAGTGATGAGCCCCCTTTTGAGCCAAAGCCCGAGAAGGTCTATCGGGAGGAGGAGCTCCGCAAGATGGAGCACGGGGAGCTCCTGGTGATGATCAAGCAGGACATGAATCTCACCCCGCCGGCCACGCTCACCACCACCGATGGTGTGGTCAACTGGTTGATGGAGCTCAACTCCTAGTGGGAGTCCACTCCTAGTGGGAGTCCACTCCTAGAGCGTAGGTAGGGCCAGGCGTCCCCCCGACCGGGCCCTACCTACTTCCTGCGTAACGAGCATCCACAAGAAACGTGATGGCATGAGAATCATCCCCACATTCAGGGTCATCCCCAGGCCGGCCAGCAACTGGTGGTCACTGCACACGCACTCGCGATACTCGGTGAACGACGCGATGCCCACGGTAGAGGCGATCGTGGCCAAGGTCTCCCGAATGGGCCAACCGGCCCTCGCGATCACCGACCATGGCAACATGGCTGCCTCGGTGGAGCTGTACCAGGCCTGTAGGAAGGCGGGGATCGCCCCGTTCCCGGGCTCAGAGCTGTACTTCGTGCCGGACACGGCGCAGTACCGAGCAGACCGGGTGAACAAGGCGGTGAAGGCCACCATGTACCACCTCGGTGTGGTGGCCTTCACCACCGAGGGCTACGAGAACCTGGTGAACCTGTCCACGCTGAGTCACCGCAACCACCACTACAAGCCACTGGTGGACTACGCGATGCTGGCTCAGCTGGCCCAGGATGGGCGTACTGAGGGCCTCGCGGTGACCACTGGCTGCTTCTTCGGGTACCTGGCCCAGACACTGATCAGCGCCGGCGAGCAGCCGGCTCTCCAGTTCCTGCACACGCTCTCGTCGTGGTTCCCGGATAGCGTGTATGTGGAGGTGCAGAATCATCACATCACTCATGAGGACGGGCTTGGTGATGAGGAACTGGCTGATGCGATGGTGGCGCTGGCCCAGACGGCTGGCTTCCCGGTCGTCCTCACGCAAGACGCACACTACTTGGATCAGGAAGACCGGGCTGACCACGAGGGCCTCAAGCGCCTGGTCGCTTTCGGCCCAGACCCAGACGACGCTGTTTTCCCCGGAGATGGGTTCCATGTGGCAGATGCCGGATGGATCGAAGACCATCACAGTGAACATCGGCTTGCGCGAGGAATGGAAGGACTGGCAGATCTCCTCGGTCGCCACACACTCTCGATCCCTGTCCTTGACTCTTACTCCTACTCGGTACCGGAGGTAGTAGAGAACCCGCAGCGGGCGATGATCCTGCGGGTCCACGAGGCTGCCGCAGAACTGGGTCTGCCGAAGCGCTACTGGTACCAGCTGGACGAGGAACTGGTGACCATCGAAGCGGCGGGGATGGCCGGCTACATGATGCTGGTGGCCCAGGTGACCGACTGGCTACGCGAGCAAGACATCATGTTCCAGACCCGTGGCAGTGCTGCTGGATCGCTGGTGTGCTGGCTGCTCGGGATCAGCAATGTGGACCCGATCAAGTGGGACCTACGTTTCGAGCGGTTCTTGTCCAAGGACCGGACCAAGCCACCTGATGTGGACCTTGATGTGGCCCACGACCGTCGTGATGAGCTCCTCGCGATGCTTGATACACGATTCACTGCCCATCAGATCGGCTCGTGGGCCACGTACTCACTGAACGACACCGAGGACGAGTTCGGTGCGACCCAGCGAGGGTCCTTGAGGGTTCGTTACTTCACCGCCTCCGGGAAGAAGGATGAGGGTGCCACCTCATGGTCTGAGGTACCCACTGAGGACAGGGATATGCTTATGTCTCTATCCAACAGACACCTCTACAAGGGGATGGGCACCAACGCTGCTGGCATCGTGCTGACCAGTACCTCGGTGGAGTTCGACAAGTTGGTGCCCATGGCCTGGATGGCTCGTGGTGCACACTCCGGTGGCTTCGTCACCCAGTACTCCAAGGACCAGATCGAGGCACTGGGCCTGGTCAAGCTGGACGCGCTCGGGTCCAAGACGATGACCATCCTGGACCACACCATGCGCCTGCTGGACATGCCGATCTCTCGCATTGCGGACATTGAGTACCGGGACGGGCCTACCTATCAGCTGATCAGGGGTGGCCAGACCGATGGCTTGTTCCAGCTGGAGGGCAAGTCCACGAAGTGGGGACTGCGGGACCTGAAGCCAGGCGCGATCAAGGACGTGATCGCAGCGATGGCGCTGTTCCGGCCGGCCACGATGAACACGGGTGCGACCAGAGCATTCATCGCACGCAAGCACAAGGAAGCTGAGATACCCCAACGACACGAGCTGATCAGCAAGGTCACCAAGGACACCCACGGGATCATGCTGTACCAGGAGCAGGTCATCGACGTGCTCCGGGGACTAGGGATGGGAGCAGATGACCTGACCACCTTCTTGAAGGCTGTGAAGGCCTCCAACAAGGACATTGGTGATGCCGGTGCTGTGATCGAGACGTACCAGGCCTGGATCCAGCAGCGGTGCGACGAGATCGGGATGACCTATGAGGATCAGAACTACCTTCACGATGCCATTGCGGGCTTCGCTGAGTACGGCTTCAACCGTGCTCACGCCACTGTGTACGGCATCACTGCGTACCGCGCGTCCTATCTTGCGGCTCGGCATCCGCTTGAGTACCACACCGCTCTCCTGGGCGTTGCGAGCGAGGGAGAGTCGAAGAAGGAGAACAGGTACATACAGACGACTCGACGCAGGGGCATCCGAGTTCTCAGCCCTGAGATCAATACTTCAACAGCCAGCTATTCCATCGACGACCGCCGTGGTGCGATCCGCAAGGGGCTTCAGAGCATCGACGGTGTGGGAGCTATCTCAGCAACCAAGCTTGCTGGACTCCAACCTTTTGCCAGTCTCGATGACCTGGTTGAGAGATCTGCCACCGCCTCCATCTCCGGATTCAAGGAGTACGACGGAACCCCCGAGTCACTGACCGGCATCCTCGGTCACCTGAACAAGTCAGGGTGTCTGGTCACCCTGATCCACGGAAGGAAGGAAGAGAGAAATGTCCCACTGTGAGGCAATGGTGCTGATCAAGAGCGCCAGCAAGCCCGAAGGCCTGTACCACGCCTGCGGGAAGGAGCCGGCCGAGCTGCACCACAAGGTGACCAGGGCGCGGGGTGGAAAGATCCTGGACGAGGCTGGGGAGACCTACCACCACCTGTACCTGTGTCGTGAGCACCACAACGTGGCCCACTCCCAGCCGGCGTTCGACAACGGGTTGTTGACCATGGGCTATGTCACCACGCATCTGGACGGCAAGCCGCTGTACCAGGGCCCTGACTCCTACCTGAGCGAGCACTACGGACCGAGGACGCGATGAGTCCCGGAGAGCACCGAAAGCAGGCTGAGCTGATCCTCAAGGAGGTAGCCCAGGACCTGCCGGTGGCGCAGACCCAGCAGGCCCTGCAGGTGATGGGGATCCAGGTGCAGATGGCCCAGGCCCATGCCCTGCTCGCGGGGGAGGTGACCTGATGGACTTCCAGCAAGGTATGCGGATGGCCAAGCAGATGAAGAAGAAGGACGCCTACATCAGGACGGCCATCGACAAGACCGTAGCCGAGAACCATGGCGTGGTCGCGCTGAAGTTTCGCGACAGGGGTCGGCACATGGAGATCGAGATCCTCGATGAGCCCTTCGACACCGAAGTCCGGGTGTATCCGGGATGAGATTCTCAGAGACCCTGAAGATGAATGACCCCGGGCTGGTGGTCAGCAGGAGACACGACGCCTGGGTGACCAAGGATGATCATCCGATCTTCAGTGAGGAAGCCCTCAAGTTCGCGCAGAGAGAGCTGACCAAGGGCGATCGAGTGCGCAAGGGCACAGTGAGTGCCTCCTCCCTGGGTGAGTGCAAACGCGAGCAGCAGTTCACCTTCGCGGGGATGGAAAAGCTCCCGATGGACGCGAAGAACGCGATGAAGGTGTCCAACGGCTCGTTCATGCACCTGAGGTGGCAGATGGCCGGCATCACCGAGGGCTGGCTGCCACATGCGGAGGTATCGGTAGGAACCAACCCATACCAACTCTCCGGGACCATGGATGGAGTGCTCTACGAGGAGTCAGTGCTGGAGCTGAAGTCGACCAACATGAATGGCTTCAGCCGGGTGCAGACCTTCGGGCCGATGATCCCGCACCTGTACCAGATGGCCACCTACATGCTGTGCACGGGGCGGGAGAAGGGTGTCTTCATCTATGAGTGCAAGGACAACCAGGAGTACAAGGAGATCCCGATCAAGCGCGATGAGTTGCCGATCGAGGATGCCATGGGGTCAGCCAACCAGATCTGGGAGGCCATCGAGACCAAGCGGCTGTACGAACCACTGAACGACTGCCTGGACAAGAAGGGCTGGAGGTACAACTCCTGCCCGTTCCGGGATAGGTGCCTGGGGATCCATGAGTGGAGTGAGATCGATGGATGACCTCCCAGTGGAGTACATCGCCGGCGTGCTGGATGCAGTGGGTGTGTTCAAGCTACGCAAGGTTCCGGGGAGTGGAACCAAGCTCGCCCAGATCAGTGTGCACGGGATGCCACCAGAGGTGTTGCGGGTACTGGCCCAAGCCACTGGAACGAGCGTGGTGAAGACCGAACGCAAGTACCACGGGGTGAGGTGTGCCGAGCACTGCACCGAGTCTCATGTGGACACCACCAGCGTCTCGCACAAGTGGGTGGTGACCGGAGTGAAGGCCACTGTGCTGCTGAGCACCGTGCTGCCCTATCTGCGGGCCAAGAGCGAGAAGGCGGCACATGTGCTCGAAGAGGGCATGGCAGCCCCGTATAAGCCAGAGACGATGCGCAAGATGGAGCGCCTGGGCTGGGATGTGAGTCATGTCGCGTAAAGGAATCTCAGAGGCGAACTCGAAGATGACGCCTTGCCCAGTGTGTGGACGGAACGCAGTGATGGCATCAGGCAAGGTCCGCCGGCACCCAGGCAAGCGCCGGTTCGGGGATTCGATTCACGAACCCCTGTGCCCAGGAACCAGTGAGGTGGCGGGTGAAGATCATTCCTGAAGTACGAGCGCCTGAAGTGAAGAGATTCACTCGGAGGCTCACAGATGTAGAGGTTCTTGAGGGACTACCGAGTGTTGATGATCTCCATGACGAGTTGCTGAGGTATGCAGATGTGATCTTGGGGAGAGCAGATCCTCCGTTAGAGATCGATGGGTTCTACCTGGACCTGATGGAGGTGGCTGCCGCGTACTACGCGCGGGCCAAGGAGATCGACATGCTGATCCACTGGGAGGAGCAGAACAGACGAGTTATCCGAGGTAGCGGTTACTACAAGTTTCGTACCGGGCAGCTGAGGTCATTCATCGAGATGGCCAAGATGATGGCTGACCTGGGCTCACGCCGGCTCAGTCAGGAGAGATTGCTCTCCGAGCAACGGTATGACGCGGGGAATGGCGAATGAGGATCGTCCCAGATCCCTCCTGGGAGGAGCACTACGCCAAGCGGCTACGAGCTGCGGGATGGGTATGCCATCCCCCAGGTCAGAGCTGTGTGGGTGCTGCGCATGCGTTCAATGGCAAACGGAGCACCTCACATGCTGCGAGTGTCTATGTGCTCCCCAGGACTGGCACACAGCGCTATCAGATCCTGGATGCGCTCAAGCGTGGGCCGGCCACTGATCCAGAGCTGCAGCAGCTGTTGGGGCTCAGTCCTAACTCAGAACGGCCTCGTCGCCTGGAGCTGGTCGATGGTGGCTTCGTGCGAGACTCAGGACGTGTACGGCGGCATCACGGCATGGAGCACACCGTCTGGGAGATCTGTGATGACAGCGACTGAGCCAGAGCCCACGAGGCAGCAGATCCTCTCTGCCCTCGATGGAGCTCTGATCAGTCTGGAGGAATGGGCTGGTAGCAACGCAGACAGGTACAAGTACGTCGCAGAGGAGATAACCACACTGAAGTGGCTGAAGACTCAGTACTAGACATGACACGTCTCAACACACCTACGTCCATACGACTGGATGTGTTGCGTCCATACGACTGGGTTGATGTACGTTGGTGTATATGGAATCACAGCCCAATACTGCCCAGGTTCAACTGCGTCTGCCCATCGGGATGCTCACCGAGATCGATGAGGTGAAGGACCCGGAGATGTCCCGCTCGGCATGGATCAGAGGAGCTGTCCGGCTACGGATACGCAAGACTCGTACTGAACAGGAGAAAGAGGTCGGGACATGAGTGTGATGACCAAGGAGCTCAGAGCGGCTGGTAGTGCGCGTCAGAAGGCCATGCAGCGATACAAGGATGCGATCCTGGAGGCGAAGAGCAAGGGACTGACCAACGTGGAGATCGCCCATGTACTCGGGGTCAGTGAAGGTGCGATCCGGATGTTCGCCAAGAGGCATCATCTGCAGGCTAACCAGAACTGACACAGAACACTGAGGATGACATGGCGCTCACAGTGCCCAAGGCCCTGATCAATGGCCACGTGTACCACAAGCCCACGGGTGTTCCATACGCGCACGGGTGCAATCGGGAGTCAATCCGGGATGCAGCGCGTACGGAGAGATGGGACGGCATCGACCTGGACATCAATCCGAACAAGGAGCTGACCCCGTTCGTGCACCACCAGCTCTACCCCACCAAGAAGGATGCCTGGTACGACCCCAAACACCACATCAACGATAGTCACTCATGTCGGAAGCTGAGCGATGAGCAGATGAGCCGGCTACGGGTGCGCTACCAAGGTGTGTCGCGTCCGATACTCACTGCCAGGCAAGCAGCGGTCTTCTGTCGGGATGTGAATCATGGACCACTGATCCCCTGTTTCGAGGCCAAGGGCAGGCATCCGTGCTATCTGGACCCCCACTGGTGGTATCGAGAGTTCGTGAAGGGCATTCCAGGGAGCTGCCATGTGGTGATCATGACCCTGCCCGGGACCAGGGACTTTGGCCTACAGAAGCTGGAGGCGGCCCATGAGGCCGGCCTGCCCACGATGTGGCTATGGCGCGGAGAGACCGCTGCTACCAAGTCCAAGGCGTTCAGGGATGCAGTGGATCTGGTCAAGTCTCGCCCTGGTCGAGGGATCTACCGGATCTAGCCATGGCCACGCTGCCTTCGTTCACACACATCCACTGCTCCTCGCGCTATGACCGCACGGTGGCCTCCCTGGAGCGAGATCTGGACAGCTGGATGAAGCAGTGCTCCTTGATCACCCTGACTGAGGTGGCCACTGATGCTCGGGCCAGGACCATGAGGGAGGTTGGTTGGGGACTGTGGAACTCGCCCAGCCACACCCTGCGTGCCGATGACTGCGCGATCCTGTGGGATCTGAAGTACTGGCGCGAGCAGATGCACATGACCCGGAACCTGTATGGCCCGTTCCGCCAGGAGAAGCGAGTGATCAACGGGATCACTGCGTGTACCAACCTGCTGCGACACCAGAACACCGGGCACAAGCTGCTCACCAGCGTGACCCACATGCCTCTGCACGCGGGGATCAAGACTCCTGGACACAGGGATGCGCGCTGGGACATGTCTCAACGTGCGCGCGCGAGGAGGGTGGCCTACCAGGTCTCGGTGAGGGCCTGGAACACACACATCGATGCTCAGGTGCGCAAGCACAAGCCCGATGGGGTGCTGATCGTCTCGGACTGGAACTTCAACCTGAAGCTCACCTGGGTCAGGCGCTACCTGAACAACAGCTTCGGGGCTGGATATCACCAGGCCTGGACTCGATTCCCCACTCATGGAGGAAGCCTGCGTGGAGGCCCGGTAGCGCCCCTGGGAGCGCCTGGGCGGGGTAGAGGCGACCGGATCATCGATGGCTCGATGATGGACAGTGGACTGCGAGTGAGCACCCATCCGAACCTGATGGCCAGGACCATCAGCTCCGATCACCGTCCCTACAAGGAGGGGTTCACCTTCACACGAAGAGCCGGCCACCCTGGCGGTCCGATCCAGGGCGGCGAGGACGCCTCTGGCGACATCTACGAGGGCGACGCCTGGTGGGGCTTCGGTGACTACATGGATGACGAGCTCTACCCGGTCGATACCGCCATAGAGGAAAAATCGGAAGGCGTACCCTGAGTCATGGCCATACTGGGAGTGATACTGCTCGTCATCGGGATCGTGCTCAGCATCTACTGGCTGACGATCATCGGAGCGATTCTGCTGATCATCGGGCTGGTGCTCTGGTTCGTGCCTGTCGGTGGACACAGAAGGCGCTACTACTAGTGATCTACATGGGCGTGGACCTCGGTGTGCACAAGCTCTCCTGTGCTGTCCTGGACGCCAGCGCGCCTGAGCATCCAACGATCCTGGCGGTGGAGAGCGTGGAGGTGAGCAACGAGACATCTCGGGACCTGCAGCTGTGCGCTCTGGGCAGCTACGTCCATGACATGGCCCTGACCATGGATGTGGGCTCGACCTGGATCGAAGAGGTGATCATCGGCAACAACCGCAAGTACTCCCTGCAGCTGGCCGAGGTGAAGGGCGCAGTGCTCTCCGACCTGGCTCACCTACGTATGCAGAATGGGACAGATACCCGCACAGTGGACAACAAGGTGTGGAAGCGGGAGATCATCGGAGGGGGAAACGCCTCGAAAGAGGAGATCAAGAACTACATCATTGCTACTCACCCAAGTTACGCTCCTTTCTGTGGAGAACAGGACGAGTTCGATGCCGTGGCCATCGCCCTCTACGGACTCCGCATCTCCGCCAGGGCCAGCAAGCTCCACCTACAGCCTGGATGACTGGCTGACCAACACCCACCAGCAGGTGCCCGACGAGGACACTCAACGGTGGGTTTCATACTCTATGGCCGATTTGTACCCCGAATGGCAGCGTAGGCCTGAGGGAGAAGGTCCTCGGTGTACAGATGTGGGCCTGCAGTACTACTTCGGGGAGGACACTGGCTCCCAGCCAACGATGAGCATCTCCCAGGTCAGGCGAGCATCGAAGCTCTGTGATGCCTGTCCCGTATTCTTCGAGTGCTTGCGACACAGCTTGGAGTTCCGGGAGGCGTACGGGGTCTGGGCGGGGACTTCGGGACGAGTACGCCGCCGGATCTTCAAGATGATGGACAATGGCCTCACCACGATCGGTGAGGTCATGGAGGTGTTTGAACGTGGCGAAGGTGACCGATATCGAGTCCCCCCGCAAAGGCAGGGGAGTAGCGCGTTCAAAGAGTTCGCCCCGGAGCCCGTCCCCAGAGCTGATGGACAAGGCCAGGGCGGCCTACGAGCTGATGATCGGGGGGAAGTCGCGCTCTGAGATCTCCGAGATCCTCGGCTATGAGCACGCTGAGGATGTCTCCCGGTTGATGACCCAGCGCTTCGCGGCTGATTCCTCGCACCTCTCCGCGCAGGAGACCAAGGACATCCGGGCCCTGGAGACGATGCGCCTGGACGCCCTGCAGGCTGCTGTGTGGCCCGCAGCCATGATGGGTGACCCCAAGAGCGTGGACTCTGCGGTGAAGATCATCCTGGCCCGGATGCGGGTGAACAACCTGGATCAGGTCGACCCGGTGGTGAACAAGCAGATGATCCTGGTGATGGGCGACAAGGAAGAGGACTACATCGCTGCCCTGAAGGCTGCGGCGGACGACTAGCGCTGATCAGGAAGATGGAGACATGGGAGCTGCCTACGTACCGATGGAGATCGACCAGGGCGAGGACTGGACGACCTCGATCGTCTACACCGATGACTACGACGAGCCCTACAACGTGATCGCGCCCTGTCGGATGGACATCAAGTCCAACGGTGGTGCTACCCAGCTCAGCCTGAACACTCCTGAGGTCACGCTCCCCGAAGGAGAGATCCCCGAGCTGGGCATCTCATCGGAGATCGGTTTGATCCAGATCCACATCGAGGACTCGATCACCGCAGCCCTGATCCCCGGGGTCTACAAGTACGACCTGTTCGTCACCGTCAACGATGGCAACGAGTACGCCGGCAACCAGGTGCAGCGGCTGGTCTACGGTGAGGTCGTCGTGAACCAGAGAGTGACCCAGCTATGAGAAGGATGACCTGATGGCCAACGTAGTCAGGCTGGTGAACGGTGGCACCATTCAGGTGCGCACAGGCGTGATCCAGGGGATCGGCCCACAGGGCCCGCGCGGGGTAGCTGGGCCACAGGGCATCGACGGAGCTCAGGGTCCAGTAGGTGAGGTCGGCCCGATGGGCCAGATCAACCAGCTCCAGGGCAAGACCACGGTGGCCACCAACAACCCGCTGGCTGCGAACACCAACACGGTGATCGCCTTCGGCTCGGTGGGCTACGACGACATGTCTGCGTTCACCTCCACCACCAACACCACATTCACTGCGGCCGGGGACTACCTGTTGAGCGCCTATCTGCGGTTCAACGATGCTGCAGCTGGGCTGCGCGAGGTCTGGTTCGCGGTAGGTGCGACGACCTTGATCAGGACCACTCGACAGAGTGTTGCCGGCTTCCCGTTCTACGTGGACCTGGCGGTGGCCTACCGAGCTGCAGGCGGTGAGGTGGCCAACGTGATCGCGCGTAGCGCTGCAGCGACGGGGATCTCTGAGGGCTCGCTCACCGTGACCAGGGTGGGCTCTGGTCCGATCGGTCCAGTGGGTGTGGAGGGGCCAGTCGGCCCAGTGGGAGCCACTGGTGCCCAGGGTCCGCCTGGACCTGCTGGATCGGCGAACTCGGGTTTCGGTACTTACGCAGAGATCCTTCCGCACTAACATCTGTCTATGACGTTCGACCAGGCGCAGTCTCCGCGTCTGGGCCAGCGCACGGCGATCGAGTCCACCTATGTCCGGATGTTCTCCGGGACAGAGATCCCCGAGGCAGCCTGGCCCGGACAGCTGATCTACCGCAACGAATCCCAGGGCCTACAGATCTTCAACGGGAATGCCTGGGAGGACGTGGTCGGTGGTGTCCCCGGCACCCTGACCTTCGTCGGTACCACGATCCCGGTGGCACAGCATGCCGGCGACATCTGGTTCGACTCCGGAAACGGCAATCTGATGTACGTCGCGCACAGTCAGGGCGCGGATGCCATCGTGGCCGGCGAGTGGGAGCTGGTCTCGGCCGAGGTGCCCGCGATCACCGAGAACACCTACATCTACCACCAGGACACTCCACCAGGAGCAGGAGACACCCCACAGCCCAAGGAGAACGACTTCTGGTACGAGACCCCGGGGAACCACCAGTACTACTACGTCAGCGCCGCTCCTGGGACGCACTGGGTCTCGGTCCGGGACACCGGTATCGAGCAGGCCCAGGAGGCTGCGGAGGGAGCCCAGGGCACCGCAGATGAGGCCCTGGGCACCGCGAACGAAGCCCTGACCGCAGTGGGTGCGATCCCACCGAGGACCGATGGGCAAGTGCCTGCGACCTCACCGGCCGTGACGGTGACCCCGTTCGCACTCCGTAGCGTGCGTGCCTCCTGGGGTTCGGTGAGCAATGCGGAACCGGTGCGCTACCAGGTCTATGTCTCGGATGCTCCGATGCCGGGGACTACCCCGGACCCGACCAAGCTGTTCGATACCACGGCCGCGCTCAGCGTGGTGATCCCGGCCACGGTGCGGAAGTACGTGCGGGTACGCGCGGTGGACGAGGACGGCGGCGCGGTCAGCTGGGGTGCCGAGGGCAATGCGATGCCGGTGGTGTTCGATCCGGTTGACCTGGTCAACCTCACCGAGGATGTCACTGACTACATCGACCAGCAGGAGATCGATGCGCTTGCTGGGATGGAGAGCAGCATCGCCCCGACCATCAAGGGCTACGTGGTCGAGTACGCGGTGAACTCTTCGGAGACGGTCGCGCCCACCACGGGCTGGTCCACGGCTCAGCCAACTCGTACCCCTGGTCAGTTCATCTGGACCCGTACCACGGTGACCCGACACGACGACACCACCTCCACCACGGCACCTGCGCTGTTGACTGGGAACACCGGTGCCACTGGTAGCCAGGGAATCCAGGGCTCGGCTGGGACAGCTGGGACTACCTACTACACCTGGCTGAAGTACGCATCGAGTGCGACCCCAGCTGCGGGCGATATGTCCGACTCGCCGGCGGGGAAGACCTACATGGGCATCGGGGTGGGCAAGACCTCGGCCATCGAGAGCACTTTCTACACCGATTACACCTGGTCGCTCATCCAAGGACCACAGGGAAACCAGGGCATTCCAGGCACACCGGGCGCAGATGGGGTCACTACCTACACCTGGGTCAAGTACGCCCCCAACGGAGCTCCTACCAACCTCCAGATCTCCGATCTGCCAGCAGGTATGACGCACATTGGTCTGGCCTTCAACAAGACCACGGCCACCGAGTCAACGGTCGCTACTGACTACACATGGTCCTTGATCCAGGGCCCACAGGGTTCACCAGGGATTCAAGGTAATCCCGGAGCGGACGGGATCACCTACTACACCTGGCTGAAATATGCCTCCAGTGCCACTCCAGCAGCCGGAGACATGGCTGATCTCCCAACTGGCAAGACCTATATGGGCATCGCGGTGGGCAAGACCTCTGCGGTTGAGTCGACGGTCTACACCGACTACAACTGGTCACTCATCCAGGGAGCACAGGGAAACCAAGGGATCCCGGGTACCCCTGGCGCTGATGGCGTGACGACGTACACCTGGGTGAAGTACGCGCCCAACGGCACACCAAGTGATGCCCAGATCTCTGACCTGCCGGCCGGGATGACCCATATCGGTCTGGCGTTCAACAAGACGACTGCCACGGAATCCACCTCAGCGGCGCAGTACCAATGGTCACTGATCCAGGGTCCACAAGGTAGTCCGGGCATCCCTGGCACACCGGGTGCTGATGGGATCACCTATTACACGTGGCTCAAGTACGCATCCAGCTCTACTCCCCTTGCTGGGGACATGTCCGACTCTCCGGTCGGAAAGACCTATATGGGGATCGCGGTAGGGAAGACCTCGGCTACTGAGACCACCGTGTACGCCGACTACACCTGGTCCTTGATCCAGGGTCCACAGGGCAACCAGGGCATCCAGGGACCTGCTGGGGCAGACGGACAACCCACCTATACCTGGGTGAAGTACGGCACTTCTGTCGCCGGCGCAGGGATCAACGACTCGCCAGTGGGGATGACCTACATCGGGCTGGCCTTCAACAAGACCACTGCGGTCGAGTCGACCGACCCGTTGCAGTACCAGTGGTCGCTGATCCAGGGACCTCAGGGCTCACAGGGGATTCAAGGCCCTGCTGGGCCCAACGGCGCATCGCTGTACACCTGGCTGAAGTACGCGGACACCCCCACCACCGGGATGAACGATCTGCCGGCAGGCAAGACCTACATGGGTGTCGCGTACAACAAGACGAGCTCCACCGAGTCGAGCACCTACACCGACTACGAGTGGTCACTCATCCAGGGTCCACAGGGCAACACCGGCATCCAGGGTCCAGCTGGAGCCAATGGTCAGCCCACGTACACCTGGATCAAGTACGCACCGAACGGCACCCCCACTGATGTGCAGATCTCGGACCTTCCTGCTGGGATGACGTACATCGGGTTCGCCTTCAACAAGACGGTTGCTGCTGAGTCCACTGTCGCGACCGACTACACCTGGTCGCTGATCCAAGGGCCGCAGGGTAACGCTGGTACGCCCGCCTCGATGGTCGACTTGGTCGCGACAACGCAGGTGCTGTCTGCGACTGCTGTCGCTGGTGCAGCAACCACTCCGACGACTGCGGTCGTGACCGGCACGGCCACCAACACGACGATCAGCACCTGGACGTTCAACCCAGACGGAGCTGGGTTCGGAGCTGCCCCCGCGTACGTCTCTGTCGCCGGGAACGTGGTGACCGTCACTGGTGCCACCATGACGGCCAAGTCGCTGGCGATCAGAGCCACCGGCGCGAGCGGTGTCACCGACACCATGACCATCGCCAAGGTCACCGCTTCTGTCGGCATCTCAGGTGCGCCGGTGATTACCTATCAGGCTGGCTCTAGCGCCACGACCGCACCGACCGGCTCCTGGGTGACGACTCCGCCGGCCACCACTCCAGGGCAGTTCCTCTGGACTCGCACGATCACGACGTACACCGACAACTCGACCGGTACTGCCTATGCGGTGGCCGCGCACGGCACCACTGGTACACCGGGTACCACCGTCACTGGCAACGTCATCGATTATCAGGTCGGCAGTAGCGGGACCTCGGTTCCGGTGAGCACCTGGGTGACCTCACCAGTGCCCGTCACCACCCCTGGCCAGTTCCTCTGGACCAGGACCACCACCAGCTACTCCGGTGGCGTGCCCTCGGCGGTCTCCTACTCGGTTGCAGCGCACGGTACGTCAGGAGCAGCTGGTGCCGACGCCATCACGGTGGTGCTGACCAACGAGTCCATGAACTTCGCAGGTGGCTTGACCGCTGCGCTCGGTGGCACTGAGGACACCGGGGTGATTGCCTACAAGGGTGCGGTCCAGCAGACCATCGACGTGGGCACCATCACCGTGGTCGGTGCTCCTGCCGGCATCAGCGCGGCGATCCTCTCGGGCGATCTCAGCACCGCCCCGATCATCCGAGTTACGACTACCACGGGATTGACGGCCACTTCCGGCACCATCGACGTGGCCCTGATCGTTGCTGGCCAGTCGTTCACCAAGGTCATCTCCTGGGCGGTGAACCGCACCGGAGCCCAGGGTGGCCAAGGAAATCAGGGCAACAGCATCACCGCTGTCACTCCGTACTGGGCTCAGGTGACCACAGGTGCAGCCGCGCCAACGCAACCGACCACCCAAGCGACGCCACCTGCCCCATGGGTGGCCACCGAACCGGCGTACGCCTCCAACACCGAGATGTACACCACCGAGAAGATCACCTACTCCAACGTCACCTACACCTACACCACGGTGGCGAAGTCCTCGACCTACTCCGGGATGCTTCCCAAGATCTCGCTGATCGGGACGAGCGGCAAGGCGTTTCGCGGAGTGGCGACGTACATGGAGTCCTCCACGAACCTCGTCGGGAACATCGTGATCGACACCCCGATCACGTTCACCGCCCAGATGTGCAAGTTCCGCATCTCGGGTTACAACTACCACAACCTCAACGGCACGATTGACCTTGAAGTGGCTGCCTACGCCTACACCACTCCATCGGTGGTGAATGCCTCGGCGGTCAACAGCGGCAACATGCCAGTCACGGTGCGCATTGGTCGGAAGATCTCCACCGGGACAATGCGCATCATCATCAAGTCAGAGGCTACGAGCAACTACTGGCAGTACCCAAGGATCGCAAATCTCGATGCGGAGATTGGTTCCACAACCGCTCCCGACTCGTGGCTGAGCGGCTGGACCATCACCCGTATAGACGAGGCCACCACCCTGTCGAGCAGCGATCTGGTAGTTGCGCCCACCACCGCGAACCTCCCGGCAGACCTGTCCAGCAAGGTCCAGTGGGGTGCCAGCGCCCCAGTGAACGGGTCCACCATCGGCAAGGTCGGTGACCTCTACTACGTAAAGTCCGGTACCACCCCGAATACCCAGATCGACGCGATCTATGAGTGCACCACCGCGAACAACTGGACCATCCGCTATGTCGAGTCCGCTGCGATCAAGAACCTAGCGGTCGGGAAGATCACCGCGCTGGGCACCGAACTGTCCAAGCTCACCGGGGGTGGGCATCTGATCGACCCCAAACCGACGCTGGTTGCCAACGATCCGGTTGTCGGGTCCATCTCCTGGCCTCAGTTCAAGGTCAAGTATCAAGAGCACGAACTCACCGTCCCGTTGGGCAACACCGCGAACAAGTGGGTGATCTATCGGTGGAGTGGTACGGCTGGGTCCATTGCCTACTCCGACACCAGACCCACACTGGCTGTGGGCGACATGATCCTGTTCTCCAACGTGAGCGGCGTCCCGTTCCGGGTGTTCGGCACCGTGCTGGTGGACGGTGACATGGTGATCGACGGCTCGCTGTCCACCAAGTCCCTCATTGCTAACGAGATCTACTCAGATGAGGGCTACTTCGGAAAGCTGGACGCAAATCAGATCGAAGCTGGGTCAGGCCTGATCAACGAGTTGGAGCTCATCGGTGGGTTGAAACTGAACGTGACGACCGCGTTCCCTGACGGCACGATGCGGCTCAACCCCAGAGAAGGTCTGTTCTTCGATCACCCCGATCCGGTAACCGGCCTTCCTACTGGCAAGAAGACCTACATCAAGGCAGATGGCACCGGCTCACAGTTCATCGGTAACGCGACTTTGGACAACCTCACCGTGAACGGTGGGATGAACCTGTCCGGTGCGAACCTGGCGATCTCCGGGACAGTGCGGACACTGAATGGGTATGCAACCCCGACCAACCCAGTTTCGGTGACTGGTTCCCACCCGGTGAACACAGCTCGCGCCTCCTCTTGGTGGGATGGTACGGGTGGAGCCAGAGGGACCACGAGTGAGTACCACGCCGGACTCTGCGACACCGTGGGTGGGGGCGAGTTCGTCACGGCCCGATACGGCATCTATGGAGGCCCTTATGGCGACATAGTGTGGGGCTCGCGCATCGACAGCACCTCGTTCATCGAGGAGAGCCTTCCGACAGGATGGTCTCCAATAGGCGGAGTCACTCGGATTGGTGGCACCTACTACACCCTTTGCTGCCCCAGAAACGCCACCGGGGTGTACACCTACACCTCGTGGCGGATCTACAAGATCGCTCAAGGCGGCACGGTCACCGGCTCTTTCGACATGACTCATGGTCTCGGCTCGTCGTCGCGCATCCCCTCCATCGGAAACGACGGCACCAATCTCCTGTTCGCGATCCCCACCACGAGCGACACCCTCTACATTCGGACCTGCCTGCCCACCTTCACCGGCACGCTCGATTCAACCGGACAAATCTACTGCGGTGCCTACGCCACTACGACGAAGGGGATCATTCGCACATTCGCGGCGGGGCCGACCGGACTCGATCGGTATTACGTCATCTCGGCGGGTGGGTCTTACTGCCATACGACAGCCGGAGTTCGGACCAACGCGGAGAACTTCTCGCTTGCGGCCGGAAGTTGCAATGGCGCGTTCATCGACACCGCTGGTGGCGGAACGATCAAGACCCTGCACAGTGACGGAAAGGTCTACTCCTACACCTGGCTCAGTGGGACCTGGGCTGTCGGTCACTCCTGGTACGGAACCGCTCGTGCACCGAATGCGGCAGCAGAGACATTTGCCAAGGTCATCACAGTCACTCCACCTCGGTTTGCCGACTGGACTGTCTCATTGTCCGAGGCACCACCTGGTACTGATGCCGACACCGCCAGTCCCAACGCGGCTCGGATCTATGCAGGGCCAGTTGGTGCCCCGACTTTTCAAGACCTCCTGACGAGCGGTGCACCGTGGTCGAAGACCTACACGACTCCCTGGCCGGTCACTACGCCGGGTGTTCCTACCAGCAACGGCTTCTCTACCCGTCCAGGTGGACTGGGTGTACTGGAGTCCTGGGCGAAGCAAACTGATCTCGTCACACCTATCTGGCGGGTGCAAGGCTCGGGGGATGGGTTCATTGGATCAGCTCTGTCATGGGACTCGACGGGCACTTCCACGGTGCCCACGGCGGGCTTCCGTAGCACCACCACCGACCAGACCCTCGCCACTTCCGGTGCGTGGGCTGCGCTCTTGCTCACCGGTACACCCGATCACAACGTCGGTGGGATCACGTACTCAGCCGGGGTGATCACGGTTCCCGTTGCAGGGATCTACGTGGTCAACATCCTCGTCAACTGGGTGTCGTCCGCAGCCGGTGGTCGACGGATCGTTCAACTCGCACGATGGGCCTCAGCGGCGGGTGTACCCGTACTGGGCTTCAACGGCAACTCGCTCGGGCGGCAGGAGATCAGTCCTAACTCATATGCCACGAACATGCTCGTCATACAGGCCAGCCTTGCGGCTGGAGACAAGCTGAGAACAGATTGCTATCAGTCCTCGGGTGTGTCTCTTGCTATCGACAACAGCACTCCCGCCCATTTTGACGTTCGCAAGATTGGATAACACGGATGGTTGATCTACCCACGTTCACGAACCTCACTGCCGCACAGGCTGCGACACTCCTGGACACGTTCAAGCCGTTCGAGGGAGCCACCCAGGCGCAGACACGGGACGCCTATCTTGCAGACCTGCGGGAGTGGCTGATGGCTAAGGCCAAAATCCACCGACAAGAAGTCCGAGCAGCTGCACAGGTTCAAGAGGTGATTGCGGAGAACGAACAGATGGAGACCTCGCTACCGGTGGTGGTCAAGCCGACACCGCCAGAACCGCCGCCACCGTGACGACTAGCGTGAACTGAGACCATGAACTAGAGGAGGCAGCCATGCCAGGAACCACCCCAGCTCAAGCCTTCCGGATCCCGATCACCACGGATGATCCGGATGTGGTCGACGACATCACCCAGCTGGCCAAGATGATCGAGAAGCGGGTGATGGGGGTCTACGCGACCACTGCCGCGCGCGATACCGCTACCGCGACAGCCGGGGTGGAGGAGGGTATGTTCGCCTTCACTAAGGACGCTAACAAGGTCTGGTACTACGACGGAGCGGCTTGGGTGGCCTTCCCTCCGCCCCAGCCCACGATCACCTCGGGGACCTCGGTGCCGGCCAACTCCTCGGGTGTCAACGGCGACATCTTCTTCAAGGTGTGACGTGCCGATCTACCAGAAGGTCGACGATGTCTGGACCCAGGCCCAGCGTCCCTACGTCCATCTCAATGATGTCTGGACGGCGGGCAAGAACGCCTATGTGAAGCGCAGCGGGGTCTGGGTCCAAGCCTACGAGTACGACGTGCTCCCACCGAAGCCACCTGAGGTGTCGCTGAGCATCTACGAGGACCGGAATGGCAACAAGCTGGTCACCAGGTGGATCAGGGTAGGAATACGCCTGCCCGGGGCCAGCAACGACGCGGACGCTCGCCTGGTGCGGGTGCTGACCGACTACGCGGGGAAAGCGCCCACCACCCAGTTCGGGGGCACCTGGACTGCCTATTCGGACTCCAGCTACCCCAGCGAGCCGTGGAGCGAGTGGCGCTACAACACCTACGGTGTGCACAAGGACACCAGTGTTGATATCGGCAAGCAGTGGCCACGCAACGCCAAGGCTGGCACCATCATTGCCGGGGAGCGGTACTACCACTTCGGAGCCTGGAGCCTGGACAACAACGGGAACTGGAGCATCGGCACCCAGGCCAGGATCTGGGTGCCCAAGGCCTCGGTGGACGCTCCGAACATCATCATCAAGGAAGCCCACGTCCAGCCGGTCTACTCGGGCTCCTGGACCTCGTCCGGGTACACCTCCGGTTCCCTGGTCCAGCAGAGCTCCCCACGATCCCAGGGCTTGTGGTTCTACGGCCATCAGTTCACCGACATGATCGGGGCGCACACCACCTATGGGGAGAGGATCAGCGTTCGGGCTGCCCAGATCTACATCAAGCGCGAGGATGACAATGGTGCGGCGAACGCAAATATCTACCTGTTCCGGACGGGTTACCCCTATATGAGCTCGCTGCCAGCTGCGGGGCAGTACCTCAGCGTTGCGGAAACCGTCAAGCTGGGCACCCTGGCCAAGGGTCAGGCCAAGTGGTTCGAGCTGCCGGACTCTTTCAAGAACAACCTGAACAAGGACATCAAGGGCATGGGGTTGCACAACAAGGATCCGGTCAAGGCCACCGCCTTCCCGGAGGACTACTCCTCCGTCGTCGGCACGGCCGTCAATCTGCGGGTCGGTGAGGTGCATATCGTCTGGCAGGAGGAACTGTAGAACCAGGAATGACTAGCCAACACAGTGAGGATGAAGACATGAGCGAGAAGAAGACGAACCTGGCCGAAGAGAACGCCGAGCGCACGCGCGAGGGCAACCAAGCCAATGTGGAGGGCGATGACAACTCCCAAGTGGTAGATGCCGGGGTTCCTGGCCAGATCCAGTACCCCGACCGTGAGGTGTATGCGGAGCGAGCAGCCGCGTTTGCTGCTGGCAAGGTGGACACCTTGTATCCCGAGGAGGAGACCGGCGACCGCCAGGTCTACAACACCCTCCCCGAGCGGGAGACTGGTGATGAGACCGGGGAGGAGACCGAGCCGGCTGCGATGCGTGGCATGGGCACCGACCCCAACGAGGACAATGAGGGTGGCGACACCAAGACCGGTGACAAGGACGACGACACCAAGTCCAGGAGCCAGAAGAGGAAGCAGTCTTGAGCAGTGGCCGTGGTCCTGAGCCCGAAGACGAGGTCAGTGACGAAGACGTATTTGACCCGGAGGAAGAGGCTCAGGAAGACGAACCCGAGGCAGAAGAGGATTCCGAAACCCCCTAGAGAGAAGATCTGATGTCCACATCGGTGAACGGTTGGCCGGTACTCCAATCAGGCTCCAAGATGCTGCACAAATGGGATGTACCGGACTGTGACCGGCACTTGATCCTGCGACGGGGCTCGGCTGGGTTCCTATTGATCCACAACGCCACCTTCATCGATCGCTTCGTGGAGAGGCTGGACCGGCATGGCTCGGTCTGGGATGAGTGGGGGCACGCGGTCCGTCCGATCAGGGGACAGACCTCGGGTTATTCCAACCATGCTTCTGGGACGGCCACCGATCTGAATGCGACAAGGCACCCCAGAGGGGTACGTACCCGGTCAACATGGACCGATCATCAGCTCAGCCAGATCCACCGCCGGCTGAAGATGTACGAGGGCTGTCTGACCTTTGGTGGTGACTGGACCAAGATCCCGGATGCGATGCACTGGGAGATCTCCGATGACCTGGGACACTGCGAGCGGGTCGCCCGGAGACTGCTGCGCACCAAGATCGGCAAGGCCGTCCTGGATGACAACCCTGGCCAGCGCCGGGTGATCATGTCATGAGACCACCGCCGACCTGCACCATCACTGGCTCGTTCGAGCAAGGAAAGCGTCCGGTCCAGGGCCTGGTCCGGTTCACGCCGGAGCGGCTCTGGGTGATCCAGGAGGGGATCGCCTGGGCCGTTCTGGCACCTGAGGTGGTGCTGGAGGCCGATGGCAGCTTCGTGGTGGCGGTGACTCCCACCAACGTCGACCCGGTGCCCTGGCGTTACCTCGTGGAGACCCCCGCTGGCAGCTTCAAGATCGCGGTAGCCATGAACGAGATGGGGCACACACTCAGGGAGCTGCTGCAGCGCGGATGAGCCAGATCGTACTGGGGCGAGGACCGCGCAGCGATGACGAACTGTACGAGCTGGTCAGGACGCTGTGGGGAAAGACCATCCCACGGCACAAGGTCTGCCCGGAGCACGACGCCCCCTTCGACGCCTTCGCCGCTGCCTACTTCCGGCGGGGCTCCTCGATCCTGATCCACGGCTCGCGTGGCCTGTCCGGCAAGAGCGTGCTGATGTCCATCCTGGGACTCACCGTGGCAGCCGTGCGGGGCAGCGACGTGAACATCGTGGGTGGCTCCCTGAACCAGTCGATCAACATCCACAACACCATCAGGGACGCTTGGGACTACGAGAACGCACCGAGCTACATGGTCAAGGAGGAGAGCGCGACCAAGATCCACCTGTACAACAAGGCGAAGATCATGCCGCTGACCGCCTCCCAGAAGTCCGTGCGTGGCCCGCACCCGCCGACCCTGCTGCTGGATGAGATCGACGAGATGGAGCTGCCGATCCTGGACGCGGCGCTGGGCCAGCCGCTGCCCCAGGAGAACTGGCAGGGCGAGATCATCCGCCCGCAGACCACGATGAGCTCGACCTGGCAGTACCCGGACAAGACCTTCTACACCGTCTACCAGCGGTTCCTGGAGAAGGGCGACCCGATCTACACCTGGTGCTACAAGGACACCTCCAACCCGATCGACGGCTGGCTGGACCAGGAGACGATCGATGAGAAGAAGCGGGACATCCCCGCTGAGATGTGGCGAGTCGAGTACGACCTGGGTGAGCCCTCGATCGGGAACCGTGCGATCGACTCCGAATCGGTGGAGCGGATGTTCTGCCTGGATCCCGAGCCGATCAAGAAGAAGGAGTCCAAGGACTACCTGGAGTACGAGTTCGAGAAGCCGAAGCAGGACGCCGAGTACGTGATCGGTGCGGACTGGGCCCAGTCCCAGGACTTCACCGTGATCACCGTGGCCGATGTGACCCGGATGCCGATCAAGGTCGTCTACTGGCTCCGGGTGCGCCGGCAGCCCTACCCGGTGATGATCGGTCACTTCAACCGGCTGATGAAGGCCTACAACGCCGAGGGCATCCACGACGCCACCGGGCTGGGAGCGGTGGTCGCGGACTACGTGGACCGGCGCGCACGGGGCTTCCAGATGGTCGGAGCCCAGCGGGACAACATGCTCAGCGAGTACATCTCCTCGGTGGAGAACGATCGCTGGAGGGTGCCTCGGGTGCCGATCTTCTACAAGCAGCACCTGTACGCCAGCGTGGAGATGATCTACGCACGCGGGAAGGAGTTCCACCTCCCCGACGAGATCTGTTCGATGGCACTGGTCTGGCGGATGGTCAGCAAGCGGGCCATCGCTGCCCAGCCGGTGGTGATCGCCGGCACCAACGATCCGAGCTGGATCGAGAACGAGATGCAGCACAACAAGGACGCCCAGCGGAAGCCCGGCAAGTGGGTCGTCGGCTCGGTGCAGAACAAGAGCCTGGAAGCGCCACCCGAGTTCGACCTGATGGTATGAGGTAGTTATGACCAAAAATCTTAATGTGGGCGATGTGATCTGTACCCGCAGCGACAGTCCACAGAGCGCGTGGATCAGGTTCCAAGCCGCGATCATGGGCCGGCCGAACACCGTCAACCACGTGGCCATCTTCATGGGCCCTGGCTCAGACAATGTTGATCGGGTGATCGAGGCCCGACCAGGTGGAGTGGGCTGGCGTGATGCCGCCTCCTACCTGGAGGACTACTGGACCATCGACAACTCCGAGCAGCCGAAGACAGCACGCCATCGGGAGAAGATCGGCAAGGCTGCGCTCGCACTGCTGGGCACCCCGTACGACTGGGTCGGGATCGGGCAGAACGCGATGGAGGCGATCCATGCCCCGGACATCTACCGGAGCAAGCGTTGGAAGAACGGGAAGTCCCCGGACCACGTGGTCTGCAGCTCGTTGGCTGACTGGGTCTACGCCGAGGCCGGCCTGGCCAACCCGGGCAAGACCGGACGGGGCGACGCACTCACCACCCCAGGGGACTGGGCCGAGTTCATCGTGACCAAGGCCTGGGAGCGGTTCGAGCGCCCTCGCGGAGTGACACCGTCCGGAGAATGAAGTCATGGCAGGGATCTCATTAGCACCAGCAGTGCTGGACGTGTCTGGGATCAGAGCCGGCGACCGGAACATGTTCCAGCTCACAATCCGGACCAGCGGTACCGCCTTGAACCTGACTGGATACGAGATCACCGCTCAGGCTCGCACCACGGCTTCCGCTCCAGCTCACCTCGATGCCGTGGTGACCATCACCAACGAGACCGGTGGGGTTTGTCTGGTCCGGTGGCCAGGCGAGGCCGTGCGTACCTGGCTGGGCGGGCAGAACTCCGTCAATGGCGTCTGGGATCTCCAGCTGCTCGATTCGGCTGGGAACGATCCCTGGACGGTACTGACCGGGAGCTTCAAGGCCGAGATGGATGTCACCCATGAGTGAGTACGTAGAGATCACCATAGATCTGAACAACTCCCCGGCGGTCACGATCCCCGGCGCTTCCGCCGATATCACCTTCACCGCGCCGACACCATCAGTCACTGTGCAGGCCGAGGCCCCTGCGATCACCGTGGGTGTTCCCGGACCTGCCGGTCCCGGGATGGCAGTGGTGCATCATGGGACAAATCCCAACGTAGCCCGACCTGCAGCCCCCTGGGTGCTCTGGTTGGGCACCGCCACTCCCGCCAACGCCCTCGCCTGGGATGCGTGGGAGACCGAGAACATCTAGGAGATCTGATGGAAGCCGAACGACCAGTCCGTGGATGCGACATTTGTGGCATCTCGGATGACCACCCTCGTCACGTCATCGGCACGGCCGACGGCGGAACTTCGATGCGGCACATGGACTGCTGCCGCGAGGCGGGATGCCCCGATGGCACCTGCGATGTGGTCACCAAGGGAGCCTTTGATCTTCGTGGTGACGAGCTGGTGCAGCACCTGACAACGAGGAGTGAATGAGATGGCACTAGACCAGACCCGGGCGAACGAGATCCTGACCTGGATGCACGGCGGTGCCGCTCCCACGGCACTGACCGGTCCGATCCGGGTTCGACAGATGACCGCGAACGGCACCGCGACGGCCAACGGAACCGAGGTCGCCACTGGTGGTGGCTATACCTCCGGCGTCGGTGCGCCCTCGGTGACCTACGGGGCGGCTGCGACCGGCACCCAGGCCACCAACGCGGCGATCAACATCACCAACTACCCCAGGGTAGAGACGGTGAACGGCGTCGAGATCTGGGACTCCGGCGGTACCCCGAAGCGGGTGGAGTGGGGAGCCCTGGCCTCGCCCAAGACGATGGCCATCGGTGACACCCTGTCCTACGCCTCGGGAGCCATCACCTCCGCGCTGGCCTGATCCGCACCCCGAGAAAGGGGTGAGCGATGGCTGTCGCGTTCGTCCGTAGCCACGGCAACTCGTTCATCAAGGTCAACGGCGGCACTGTCTACCTCACCACGTCGCTGGTCCCTGCGGGCAGCCTGCTGGTCATGGCTATGGTGCACGACAACACAGCGACTGCCAACAGCCCGACCGCCTCGATCATCTCCAAGGGTGCGGGCGAGACCAACTCGTGGGTGCTCCTCGGGCGGGCCACCTATCCAAATGCCGGTACTGCTGGTGCGTTCGCCAGCGGTGAGTTGTGGGTGATCAAGACCACGGTGGACTGGGCCAGCGGCACCTCGCTGAGCTGCCAGTACACCCCCACGAACACGATGAAGGCCCAGAACCTCCTGGAGTTCTCCGGGGCCGAGGCGACGGTGCGTGGCACAGTCGGGACGGCTTACTCCACCACGACTACAGCGGCCAACGCATCGACCTCCTCCAGCACTGCTGTGATCGGTGATCTAGCCCTTGGACTTCTCTTCGGTTCCAATGTCGCGGCTGCCCAAGCCGGGAGCACTCACGCTCTCGGCGGTACGTGGAGTACTCCCATTGGGGTCGGGTCCACGGGCGGCAACGTAGCCACCAACAACTTCGGCGTCGCCCAGTACAAGACGATGAACGCCGCCGCTTTCGCGTCGATGGTCAACTCGGCAGCGATGACGGCGGGCAACGGCTCCATTTGTGCGATCTTGCAACCTGCTCTCGTTACCCAGCAGGCCACGGCATCGTTGGTCGCCACCTCCACCTTGGAGGCCGCCGGCTTCCAGCAGACACAGGCGACCGCAGCCCTGGTAGCCACCTCGACACTGACTGCCACTGCTACGCGCACGGCTGCGGGCGTAACCAGCTACCGCGTGCTGGATGAGTTCACGCCGCCCGACAACAACTTCACTGATACTGCACCGATCACGGTCAGCATGGAGTTCTACGTCGATGCAGACGGATGCACGGCGACAAAGGCGTACTTCGACCGTTCGACTGCCTTTGCCTCCGACACATGGACGATGAAGTTGTGGCAGGTGGATAGCCCCACTACGGGCACAGTGCTCGCCACGAAGGCGCTCACCTATGACGCAGCCACTCCGGCTGGCTGGGTAGCAGTCACCTTCGACAGCCCGGTCCCGCTGACGGCCAACCAGCGATACCGGGTTTCCGGGACACCGGCTTCTGAGAACTACGCTGCGACCGGGGGTTGGTGGACGGGTACTGGACCGGGTGCTGCGGGGATAGACGACGGACCACTGCACGCACCGCCGTCCGGCACTCCGGGGCAGGGCCAGTTCGTCTACTCGACCAATGGCTTCACGGTCGAGTCCTTCAACGGCGGCAACTACTGGGTTGATATCGAGGTCAGTGCTCCCGGTGCCGGTGGCCCGGTCACCCAGCAAGCTACTGCTGCCCTGGTCGCGACCTCGACCCTGACTGCGACGGCTGTTCGTCAGCCGCAAGCCGCTGCCAGTCTGACCGCCACCTCGACCTTGACCACTACGGCTGTTCGGGTGCCCCAGGCGACCGCTGCCCTGGTTGCGACCTCGACGCTGACCACCACCGGCGTGCGCGTACCACAGGCTGCCGTCAGTCTTATCGCCACTTCCACACTGGCTGCCACCAGTGTGGTCACTCGGTTCGCAGCTGCCGCTCTGACGGCTGCCTCGACGTTTGGTGCGGCTGGTGTGCGGGAGCCCCAGGCAGCGGTACCGCTGGTGGCTACCTCCACTCTGACCGTCACAGCACTGCGGACCGTGCCGGCAAGTGCTGCTCTCACCGCTACCTCGACGTTGACCAGCGAAGCGGTCGGAGTCGGTGTCGTCTCAGCAAGTGCTTCGCTGACTGCGGTCTCCACGCTGACCGCCGGCGCTGTTCGGGAACCACAAGCAGCAGCCTCCCTGGTCAGCACCTCCACGCTGAGCGTCACCGGTACCCGGACCCAGCTGGCGACCGCCGCCCTGACTGCCTCCTCGACCCTGGCTGCGTCGGCAGTACGGGTACCCCAAGCCGCTGCCAGCCTTACTGCCACCTCCACCCTCACCGTCACAGCGGTGCGCGTGGTTGTTGCCTCGGCACCCCTGAGCGCTACCTCTACGCTGGCCTCGGCAGCGGTAGGCATCGGCATCGTCCAGGCCACGGCCACCCTGAGCGCCACCTCGACCCTGAGTGTGACCGGTACTCGGGTTCCTCAAGCAGCAGCCTCACTGGTCGCCACCTCGACACTGACCACCATCGGCGTGCGGGTATCTGGGGCGACAGTGGTCCTGAGCGCCACCTCCACACTGACCGTCACGGGTGTACGGGTAGCCCAGGCGACGGTCGCTCTGAGTGCCACCTCGACACTGAGCATCGCTGGCGTCCGGGTGCCACAGGCCGCCGCATCACTGGTGGCTGCTTCGGTCCTGTCTACTACCGGGACTGTCTCCGTCATGGGGACTATCCGGAACCTCAGTGGGGCTGCCATCCAGGTCAGACATCCAGATGCGAGCTGGCATGCCCTCACTCCTGTCTGAGTCGCGGAGTGACATTGCCGGGAGACTGGAGGCATGAGGAGTGCGTTCGGAGTCGAGCATGTGGTGGCTGCGCCAGTCTCGAAGTCGCTCAGTGGCGGAGTCTTCAAGCCGGCCTCGAAGCTGAGCCAGGCTGAGCGCAAGACGGTGGGTGGCTACCGGAAGGCCAAGGGTGTCACCACCAGTGACGCGGAGTGGGCCAGGAACATGGGACAGGTCAAGCGACTCCACGACCAGCCCCATCCGGGAATGAGACACACCAAGACGGTGCACGGCAAGCAAGGAACCACTGAGCACTACAAGCACAACAGTCGCTCCACCGTGGTGCCACCGGGAGCTGAGGGGTTCCATGTCCGTACCGGGGGCAAGAAGGGCACCTCCTACATCCACATGAAGGACAGCGCTGGCAAGAGCGTGACCAGGCACGAGGTGGCCCACTCCACCCCGAAACGCACCAGCTACCGGATGAAGCAGATCGTCGACAACCCGAAGAAGACGATGGCCGAGGAGGGCCGGGCGGACTACGTCGCCTCGGGGCACTACCTGAAGAAGAAGCCCCAGAGTGGCTATGCCCAATCAGCTCGGTACCGCAACGCCGAGGCACGTGGGGAGAAGAGCGCGAAGAGTGCCCGGAAGTATGGTGGCAAGCCAGCGCGTGGTCTCATGCGCGCAAGAAACGCACCATCTCGGTTCAAGGTGAAGCAAGCCAGTGGTTCGATGTCTCGAACGATGAACAAGCCAGTGGGTCGTCAGGAGATCGACGAGTACCGCCGGGTGCAGGACAAGATGCATGGCGGAGCTCCGAAGACTCCCGGGATGAGCACTCGCAAGAAGGTGGCCATCGGAGCCGGCACTACCGGTGTGGCCGGTGGCGGTACCTACGCTGTTTCGCGGAACAGGAAGAAGAGGTCGAATGGCTGACGTGCGGCTCCCTCAGGGCGACATCTCCACCTGGGACGAGGACAACGCAGGGGACGAGGTTCCACAGCGCACCAAGCCCATGGACGAGCTGGGTGTCACCGGGGTCAAGCGTGTCTCTGGCTATGTCGATGAGGAGTTCTTGCCGGCGCTTCGGGGCCGCAAGGCGGTCCGGGTCTACCGGGAGATGTCTGCCAACGACTCCATGGTCGGTGCGCTGCTGTTCAGTATCGACAAGCTGCTGCGCGAGGTGGAGTGGAAGGTGCTCCCCGCCGAGCAGTCTGATGAGGGAGTAGCCGCCCAGGAGTTCCTGGAGTCCTGCATGGACGACATGAACGAGCCGTGGGATGGGTTCATCGGTGAGGTGCTCTCGATGATGACCTATGGCTGGAGCTGGCACGAGATCGTCTACAAGCGCCGGATCGGTCCCTGGGAGAAGGATCCCCGCAAGCGCAGCAAGTACCAGGACGGGCTGATCGGGTGGCGCAAGATGCCGATCCGGGCCCAGGAGACATTAATGCGCTGGTCCTTCGACGAGACCGGTGGGGTGAAGGCGATGATCCAGATGGCCCCGCCCCGGTACCAGACAACGGTGATCCCGATCGAGAAGTCGATCCTGTTCCGGACCGCGATCGCCAAGGGCAACCCCGAAGGCGTCTCGCTGCTGCGTACCGCCTATCGCGCCTGGTACTTCAAGAAGCGTCTGGAGGAGTTCGAGGCGATCGGTGTCGAGCGCGACCTGGCCGGGATGCCGGTGGCCAAGGTGCCGGCGGACTACCTGACCGCAGCCAAGGGCACGCCCCAGGCCAAGACGGTGGATGCCTACCGGAAGATGGTCCGTGGGGTGCGGCGGGACGAGAACGAAGGACTGGTGCTCCCGAACCAGTACGACCCGGACACCAAGCAGCCACTGTTCGAGTTCGAGCTGATGAGCTCGGGAGGAACCCGGCAGTTCGACACGAACTCGATCATCCAGCGCTACGAGCAGCGGATCCTGATGAGCGTGCTGGCCGACTTCATCCTGGTCGGGCACGAGTCAACCGGCTCCTACTCGTTGCACACTGACAAGACCGGGATCTTCCGGGCAGCCCTGAACTCCCTCGTCAAGTCCATCGCGGACACCTTGAACAGGTATGCAGTGCCTCGGCTATTCGCCCTGAACGGCTGGAAGCTCGACGAGCTGCCCAGGTTCGAGCCCACCAACGTGGACCCGCCCGATCTGACCCAGCTGGCCTCGTTCATCTCGGCCACCGCTGGTTCGGGGATGCAGTGGTTCCCGGACCCGGAGCTGGAGAAGTACGTGCGCGAGATCGCGCGCCTGCCGGAGATGACGGATGAGGATGTGGACTACAAGCGTCAGATGCGCCAGCAGGAGCAGGCGATGGAGTTCGCTGGCTCCCAGATGGAGCTGCTCGGGATGAAGCAGAAGGCCGAGATGACCGCTCAGGGATACACGCCGGAGCAGGCCGAGATGGCCGCTGCCTCACCGACACCGGAGATGGCTGCCCAGGAGGCTGAGCAGGCTCAGATGATGAACCAGCCGCCCCCGGAGGATCCGGCCGAGGGAGCTCGGCACAGCCGAGACCTGGAGCGGATGACCACCGAGGAGAAGATCGCGGAGAAGACCCATGCTCGGGAGAAGGAGAAGCTGCGGCTCCAGGACACCATGTCCAACCGAGACCACGGTAGGACCAAGGAGCAGATGCGCCTGAAGGACCGCTCGGCGGCCCAGAATGCGAAACTGACCTCACAGACCCTGAAGGACAAGGCCAAGTACAGCCGGCCCAGCCAGGGACCTGCGAAGCCACCTGCAAAGAAGCCTCCTGCGAAGAAGTCCAACGTGGCCGCGAAGAAGCCACCACCGAAGAAGAAGAGGTAGTCATGTACAGCGCATTCGGTGTAGATCATGGAGTGGTATCCACGACGACAGTCTCCAAGGGCCTCAACCCGTTCAAGGCGTTCGTGGGAGCGAAGAAGGCCAAGCCGGCGGCTCAGTTCAAGCCCGTCAATCCCGGAATCAATCCTGGGTTCGGAACTCGAAAGATCGCTCCCGGTGGACCAGTGCAGCGTGGATCCAGTGGTGGCTCGAACGCCATGGAGGACCAGCGGAAGACCGCTCTAGCTGCGGTACAGAAGCCACGGAAGGTGTAGCCATGCCGTACACGTCAGATGCTCAGCGCAAGTTCATGCACGCGAAGCATCCTGAGATCGCGGCGAAGTGGGATGCCGAGATCCGTGGGAAGAAGAAGAAGATCGCGAAGGGCTGGGCCAAGCCGATCGGCATCGGCGTGGGAGCCAGCGTGCTCGGTGGTGCTGCGGCCAACCAGATTCCTCCAGTGCAGAAGACTGAGTGGTACCAGGAGCGCCGGCGCAAGAAGAAGAAGAAGGGTCAGATCAAGAAGATGCTGGCCCCGGTCAGCGATGACCCCTTCTTCAACCAGGAGGCGGCCCAGAAGACCTTCGACCTGATCATGAAGATGGACGACGACACCGCTGCGGTGTTCTGCTACATCGTCGCCTCGGACCTCCTGGAGCGGGAGGTGGAGGAGAACCGGGTCACCCTGCAGAAGCACCTGGACGAGGTGGTGGCCAAGCGACTGACTGATCTGAAGAAGGCCACCCTGCGGGCGGTCAGCAAGGGCATGGAGAATCCTCAGCCGTACGCCCAGGCGCTGGCCATGATCGACTCGATGATCAGCAAGGCTGATGACGACATCCCGGACTGGGAGTTCGAGCGCAAGATCAAGCGCGACCCCTCCTCGGGTCGGTTCCGGACCAAGTTCAGGTCCACGCCGCTGAAGAAGCCGATGCCAGACAAGACTGCGAAGACGCTGGGGATCGCAGGTATCACCGGTGATAGGTACAAGAACAAAATGAGTCCCAAGGAGAAGGCCCGCTACCAGCACCAGTACCTGCAGATAGCCGACTTCCTGGGCGCGGTGAATGCTGCCACCGATGGCGACAACGAGACCTTGGTCCACTTCCGGAACGAGGCGACCGGAGAGACCTGGGCAGAGAAGGCCACCAGCACCAAGCCCATGACCACCATGCTGGAAGAGAACGTCTGGGCGGTAGCTGCCGAGGCGAAGCCAACCACCCTGTCCGTGGGCGGGGCGGCGTTCAGCCTGGCTGGAGCAGCCGGCAAGACCATGTCTGCTGATCAGGTGAAGGCCTTCAACACCGCTGGGGAGAAGAGTGACGAGTGGAAGGCCTCCTGGCTCACCGACGATAACGGGCAGAACCAGAATGCTCGGCTCTACCAGCGCACGCACACTTTGGGGACGGTGGCCCAGGAGCTGGGGCCTGATGGCAGCAAGGTTCAACTGGCCGGCAAGATGGCCTCGATCGTCGGACAGTACGGACCTCAGGCCGAAGAGGTGCTCGGGCCCAGTGCCAGGAAGACCGCCTACCGGTACCGGGGCACGGAGCGGACTCCCGACGAGCGGCTGATCGGTATGTACTCCCGGGCTATCGATCAGAACAAGCGCCAGGGCGGGCTCAACCCCTTCGAGGAACAGGCTGAGAACCGGATCAGGACTGCGCGCGGAGCCAAGAAGCAGCCGTTCGGGTCTGAGACCGGAGTACGTGGCAAGGGATCTTCGCGGCCTATGGCTCAGCCCGGAGTCACGCCGGCGATCACCCAGATGGTCCGGGAGCGAGAGGCTGCTGCCGGTCGTGCACCGGATTGGCGTGAGCGGGAGTTGGGCCGGGTGGCAGTACAGCGCTACCTGATGGACGAGCTGCCCTCCAAGAAGTACTACAAGCTCCAGCTGGCATCAGGGAACACGCCGCCTTCCGAGGGTGTGATCATCAACTCCGAGGGCCAGATCGTCACCCAGGCCGTGGGCTATGGCGATGACCACTACCTGCCGTTCAACCTGAAGAACCTCAAGGGACTCAAGGGCGGGGAGTACATCCGGAACCGCTCGGTGGGTGGGCTGACCGCCGAGGATGTGTACACCGGGCTGATCAGCGGAGCCCGCCGGGTGACCGTGGTATCCCGCTCGGGAACGTTCACGATGGAGTTCAAGCCGGACTTCCGGGGTGGTCGGCGGCACAACGACAAGGCTCGGCGGATGACCAGGCGCTACGAGCAGGTCCTGGATGCGGTGCAGTCTGAGCAGGTAGAGCGGGCCCCCGTGCCGATGCGTTGGCGCAAGATGATCGAGGAAGAGGTCAAGGCCGAGTACGGGCCCACTGCTTCACCGCGTCTGGTTCGGGCCGAGATCGATGCTCGGGAGAGGGAGTTCAAGGCCAACCCTCAGGTCAACGGTCGGGACATGGATCGGGCCGAGGCCAGCATCAGCCAGTTCGAGGAGCAGCAGAAGCGAGGCCTGGTCAGTGCACAGGACGTGGCCGACTACCGCAAGCAAATCCATAGTGAGCTGCGCGATCTCAAGGAGATCCACTTCCGGCTGAACGGGGTCGGCTACGAGGCTGCCCTGGACTCCTTGCGCGAGCAGTTCCCCTACTACATCGACGCCCAGTCGCACCCGACCGCAGAGAACCTGGAGGGTGAGATCCAGGAGCACGAGATGGACATGGGCTACGTGGAGCCCGGCCGGAATCGACCCACCTCGGCCCAGGCTGGCTGGTTCGGCACTCGCAAGGAGGAGAGCGGCAAGTTCTCTGCGGCCTACTCCGATTACCAGCGTGGTCTGCCGGGTACGCCGGAGCCGCACGGGCACCCGCGTGAGAAGGGGAAGTTCAAGCCCACCAACGTCACTTCTTCCACCGGCTCTTCTGGCGGCGGTGCGAGTGTAGGCCTGCGTTCGGATCGTGAGCGGACTCGGGACGCTGCGATTGAGGCCCTCCAGGCGAACCAGGCCAAGGAAGGTGTGATCAGCTCCGCAGTGGCCCTGCAGCAGGCAGTCAAGGTGCACAAGCCGCCCACGGGTATCTCCACCCCGGAATGGTGGTATCACTCCGAGGATCAGATGCGGGAGTACCTGGGCAACGATGCGAACCGGAAGAAGTTCGACACCACCGTCAGCCAGATCGGAGCGGCCGACTTCGATGAGGCCGGAGCCTCACGGCCGTGGCAGGCCTACCAGACCGCCCGCAAGCGCACCGGTGGTGGTAAGCCCTACTCCCCTGAGCACGCAAACACCTGGCCGACGGAGGGCCCGTACAAGTTCACTGGTGACAACGAGCGGGATGCCTACCGGGCCAGCCCGTTGCCCGGTGCGGTTGATATTGAGGTCAAGCGACTGGATGGTGAGGACACCTCACTGAAGTTCGGTCGACCACTGTCCGCGCTCAACGGCCGTGAACTCCGCGAGGAGTTCGAGCTGTCCAAGAACGTGCGCGAGGCGATGAAGACTGCGAAGCTGCAGGGCACGGCAGCCCAGGACGCACTGGGCTCGCAGTTCCAGAACTCTGGATCTGCCTTCGCCAGCAACTTCTTCCGCGACGACGCTGGTGCCGCCAAGCACTTGGAGAACATCCACCGGATGCACCACCTGAAGTCAAAGAGTGGTGGTGGAACCACGGGTGGCGGACCTGTCGGTGGAGTCGGTGGCTTCGGACGGCCCACTCCTCCCCGACCTGGTGGACAAGCTCCTAGTGGAGCCAGGGTCCAACCTCCGCAAGGTGGTGGTGACAGTAGTGGTCGGTTCGTGGAGCTCGACCCAGACGACGAGAGGTTGGTCGAGGACGCTCGTCGGAAGTACCTGAAGGCTGCCGAGCAACTCATCTTGAATCCGGAGAGTCAAGAAGAACATGATGCGCTGTACATGTTCAAGGAAGGGATGAAGGGGTCTCATCCGGCGAAGGGATTCAATGAGCACACCAAGTGGCTCGAAGAGCTGCCTGACAAGACTCGGACGAAGCTATATGCGCAAGCGGGCTACTCGTGACCATTGCGCCGTTCGTCGAGCTCGGGTTCCACCCGACTGATCTGCGGCCTGGGGATCTGCCCAAGACCGGGGCATTCCTCGGATCCCCGGCCGAGGCGATGGAGGCCGCGCTGGCCATCGTCCGGGCTCGGATGGTCGACCAGATGCACGCCGAGATCAAGGGGATCGCACAACCCACTCAAGCCCAGCTGCTGACCATCATGGACCTGGCCTGGCAGGGCATCTTCCCGGCGTTCCGGAAGGTGTCCGCCCCGATGATGGCCGATGCCTATATCCGGGCATACCGCTCAGCTGATGCCGGTGACGTACCGCTGAGTGTGATCTACGCACTGGCTGACAAGCATGCGGAGAAGGTGGGGCTGTACTTCTACGGATCCTCCCGCGAGGCTATGGCCGAGGGGTTCAACACCCTGGTCAACCGGCGATTGCCGGCCAAGGCTGCTGCTGGGAAGTTGATGGATGCCTGGGGTCTGACTCCACGGCAGGTGCAGGCGTTCATTGCTTCCCAGCAGCTCGATACTCCAGTGAAGTCGGCGTCCCCATTCGCACTGAAGGCCAGGGCCCGGGCCTACATCGACCGAGCCTTCACCTCCAGGGCCAAGAAGCTGAGTGCTCAGGAGGAGCACAACATCGAGGAGCAGGCGAAGCAGTACGCCTGGATGTGGCTCCAGGACAAGGGCCGGCTGTCGAAGAAGGCCCAAAAGATCTGGATCACCGCCAAGGACGAGAAGGTGTGCAAGGTCTGCGGTCCGCTGAACGGGAAGAAGGTCGGAGTCAATGAGCAGTTCCGCACCCCCAAGGGAGAGTTCTGGACTCCCGGTGTGCACCCGAACTGCCGCTGCTATATCCGGCTGATCGAGAACCGGTTCTCCAAGTCCGCCTTCGGGATAGTCAGGAAGGACCTGGCCGGCACTGCCCTGGCGGAGTTCAACGAGCTGCACCCACGCACGGAGTCAGGTCGGTTCGGTACCAAGGCCCGGACCAAGACCATCGATGTGGATGAGGAGTTCAAGCGGCTGGTGTCCCAGCCGAGCTTGATCAAGCCGGTACGACACCTCACCTACGCCGATGCCGAGCCTGATCCCGAGATCGACGAGCAGTTCTTCCAGCTGATCTCAGCCCAGCCGAAGCGGCGGGGGTTCACCTCGGTCTGGGGCAGCCCACTGGAGGTGAAGACCTTCCGGGAGGAGGCAAAAGCACAGATCGCTGATGTCGAGCCGATGATCAACTTCGCCGCTGACGTGGCGGTAGAACTAAGAGCCAAGTCCAGGCTGGAGACCAAGCCGAAGCAGCGGATGAAGACTCCGACCATCCCTGTCGGGCAGCCGGCGTTCGCCGTGATCCAGAACGAACTACTTGGAGACGGAGAGATCGACCGGATCCGTTTCAACCACGGCGTCACCTTCCATACCGACGCGATCGGCGCGGCCCAGGAGGCTGGCGAGCTGAAGAAGGAAATCGTCGATCGCAAGGTGGACGACATGATCGACCAGCTCGCTAAGGATCGTGGGCGGACGGTCAAGATGGAGGACCCGAAGACCGGGGAGATGCTCTACGCCAAGATGAGGCCCAAGGACATCGAGGCGATTGCTGACTGGTACGGGCGGAGCGCTACCTCGCATCACCACGATGACTTCGATCCTGAAGACCTGGAAGATGAAGGTGCTCAGCTCGACTGGGGGGACCGGGAGGGGACTGTGGTCACTTGGTACAACGAGAAGGGCGAGGCCTGGGGAACAGACCAGATGTCCTATCGCCATCTAGGTCACACTTACTTTGCGCAACGATCCTCGGACTACGAGGTCTATGTGGCCGGGATTGACCAGATTGCGACTGATAGTGAAGTGAACGACATCAGCGGTAGCGCGAACAGCAGGCACCGGGAGTTCAGTGTCGATGGCGACTACGTGCTCCGCCCGGAGACAGTGAAGCGGACCAAGGCTGATCACTTCTACGACGCCACCAGCTTCATGATGGACCCGGAGGGATCCGTGGAACTGCCCAAGGACGAGTAGCGCAGATGAGGACGATGGAGCTATGAGCACAGTGCATGAGCTGCTGGCCACCGACGACACGTTCCGTGAGGTGGCTGATCTGCTGTTCGGTGGGGGCGGGGACCAGCTGATCAGCAAGATGAACCCGGCCCAGTCCGATGTGGGTTCCCATGGCGGGATGTCGGATCAGAAGAAGCGGAAGATCACCGCCGGCCTGAGCGCAGTAGGTGCGGCTGCTGGTGGTGCTGGTCTGGCGCTCGGGGGACACAACGTCAGGCGTGGCTACAAGACCGCTCGTGGCCTGCAGAAGGCCGGCCAACTCGCTGGTGGGAAGAAGAAGGCACTCAAGACTGCCGTCAGTCACGAGAAGCTGGCCACTGGACTGGTTCCACTGGAGATAGCTGGTCTGACCGGTGAGATCGCGGCCACCAAGATCCTGCACGGGGACACCAAGAAGAAGCAAGGCTCATTGGTCAAGAAGAACCTGGGTGAACTGCTCAACAACGCTTCAGACAAGGCACCGAGCAAGCGGAACGCTACCAAGGCTGTACTGGACCCGAACAAGCGGCGCAAGGGTCTGGAGTACACCAAGAAGACCGGAGGCGCGCTGCGCCGACTGCCGGACAAGGTGAAGACCACCAACGAGGTGAAGAAGTCAGAATCGCCCACAGACCAGGTCGAGGTGGTCTGGGAGGGCGAGATCGCCAAGGCGGACTCCGACAAGCAGCAACTCTTCGGCTGGGCCTCGGTGATCGAGGTCAACGGCGAGCCGGTGGTGGACCTGCAGGGTGACTACATCTCCGCCGATGAGATGGAGAAGGCCGCCTACTCCTATGTGCAGAAGTCTCGCAAGGGCGGGGACATGCACCTGCGTGATGAGTGGGAGCCGATCCAGAAGTCGGAGATGATCGAGAGCTTCATCGTCACACCCGAGAAGCGTGAGGCCATGGGTCTGCCGGAATCGGTGCCCACCGGCTGGTGGGTGGGGTTCAAGGTCAACGACCCCGATGTCTGGTCCAAGGTGAAGTCGGGCGAGCGGACCGGGTTCTCGATCCACGGGCAGGGTCGGCGCACGCCGGCGTGATCCGATGATCAGCGCATTCGGCGTGGACCACGGGGGCGAGGTCTCGAAACTGGACGACCAGCAGAAGAAGCAAGCCGCTGCCGGTACCGCCGTAGGAGTCGGTGGGGCTGCGGCTGCCTCCCAGGTCCGGGTGCCCGAGCACTCGCACTACAACAAGAAGACCCGGGCCTACCTGCACACACTGCCAGCTGGGGTGCACGAGGTGGACACCGCGATGCTGGGCAAGCGCCCCCGCAAGCTCGGAGCCAGGAAGCAGCAGACTCCGTACGTGGCCGCGATGGCTCAGGAACGTCCCGCGCCTTACTCGCCGGTGCCGATCACTCGATACAAAGGTGACAAGGGCGTCATCCAGCGTGACAACGCCCACTCGGTGATGGCAAACGCGATGAAGGGCAGGAAGACCACCATCAAGATCGAGGACTCTCCGCATCACCGTCCGGTTCGTCCCGCTGGTGAGGAAGCGGTCCGTCGACTCCAGGGCAGGTACCAGCAGCGCCGGCTGAGGCAGAACACGAATCTGTCTGAGAAGAAGATCAACCAGCACGTGAAGGCATACAAGCCAAGCTCGCGGAAGGCCAACACCACTAAGCGCCCGCACGGTGTGATCGAGGATCAGATCAAGTCCAGTCGGCACAAGTACGGGGCCAAGGTGGCCTTGGGTCTGATTCGCAAGGATCAGCGACGCCGAGACACGGCCGCTGGAGCTGCCGGGGTGGCGGGCGGAGGCGTACTGGCCACCACCCCGGTTCGGCGCTCGGGAGCCAAGGTGAAGATCCACGAGACCAAGTCGGGACCAAGGATCAGGTCAGCCGAGGCCAAGAAGATCGTCAGTCCCGGCTACCGGCCAGGCAACCGACGGGCCATCCAGGGGATGGCACACAAGCTGCCGAAGAACGCTCAGGGCCCAACCAAGGTGATCAGATACAAGGGCGGCCAGGTGATCCCCTGGGACGGCAACCACCGTGCCACCGCACGGATCGCGCGCGGGGACAAGTCCATCCCGGTCAAGGTGATCGAGGGTGGTGAGCGGCCAGCAGTCAGCGTCACCCGAAATGCCATCCATGTGGGACAACAGCGGGTGCACCAGCGTCGGATGAACCGTGGGGACTTCACATCTCTGGGCAAGCCGAGCAAGCCAGGCAAGGCCTACCACGCCATCGCCAACGCCTCTCCGACTCGATCCGGCCGCAAGGAGCTGACCACCGTCCGAGCTGCCTCCGGTCCGACCAAGGCAGCGCTGCGTACCAAGCAAGGTGCGACAGTTACCGCAGGAGCAGCTCTCCTGGGAACTGCTCACCACCTGAACCGGAAGAAGGACTGAGATGGCGCGAGCAATGAGCGACACCGAGATCAGGCATCGCAAGAAGCTCCAGGCCGGGGCCTCCCAGGCTGGCGGCGTGCTCGGACTGACTGCGCTCGGCGGCACCATGGTGGCCAGCAGGGGCGGTCGGAACACCCTGCGCAAGATCCCACAGCTGAAGTCGCGACTGGCTGCCCCGCCGCCCAAGGACCCGAACCGGGACCGGATCAAGGGCGCGGTCACCCCAGTGCTGGCCACCGGGGCTGGTATCGGTGGAGCCTCGGCGTTCAACTTCGCCTCCTATACCCGCGCGGAGTCCAAGAAGCGACAGAAGCCAGCGGTGGTCGGCCAACCACCGTCACGGATCAAGAAGAGAGAGGACGAGCCGATGGAGATGGGCTACTACGGTGAGGTCGGCCGTCCCGTCCGACTCACCGAGATCGAGGTGCCAGTCAGCAAGGCCTGGCAGCCATCGGCCGGGAACTTCGACTCCGAGACCGCTCGGAAGAAGCGGACCAAGGGATACCAGGGCGCTGCCCTGGTCGGGGCGGGTGCCGGTGGTGCCTATGCCGGACATCACGGGATGAAGGCCGCACACGCGGCTGGCAAGATCAAGCCAGTCTCGATGGGCCTCATGGAGACCAGGACGGTTGACGCCCATGGGACCACCCGCCGGGTGCCGAAGGTGGCCGGCAGAAGGGGTTCCAAGAAGGCGCACGTGATCGAGGAGAAGGCGATCCCGACGAAGGCGCTGAAGGCTGCTGGCAAGCATGGTGGTCGAACTGCCCTTGGAGTGGGTGCGGTGGCCGCTGCTGCCGGCACTCATCGGGCGCTGAAGCGCAAGGAGAAGGGCTCCTGGCAGCCATATGCGAAGCGTGACTCGGCCAGCGCGTTCGGAATCAACCACGCATGAGTGGACAGCACCGTGAGACTGAGAACTAGAGGTAGATGAAATGCCACGTCCAAGGATGAACTTGACCGACATGGATATCGATGAGATCTCCACGGTCGACAAGGCAGCGAACCAGCTCTCGCGGTTCGTCATCGCGAAGAGGGCTCCCGAGGAGGATGAGATGCCCAAGCTTTTCAACCAGGAGGGACAGCCCCTCGATGAGCAGGACCTTGAGTTCGGTGATGTTGTGTTCGACGACCAGGGCAATGCCTATGAGTACGTCGAAGACGGCGACACCGAAGAGTACGAAGTGCACGAAGAAGAGTCTCAGCCAGAGCTTGCCGGAGTCGGCAAGCGGGCACCGGAACAGTCCGCCTTCTTCGAGAACAAGCCTCAGCAGGGCTCGTTCACTGCATCGGTGATGGAGGAGCTCTCCAAGGCGTTCTCCGATGAGGATCGCGACCAGGTGATCGCCAAGGCGCTGGGTCGGGTCGAGCAGATCGAGTCCCAGTTCAGTGAGGTCGCCAAGGCGGCCCAGGCTGAGCGCGACCTTCGGCTCACTCGGGAGTACATCTCCAAGGCCGCCGAGTACAACCTCCCGGTCGACGCAGCTGAGCTTGGTCCGGTGCTCTACCGGATGGCCGAGCAGATGAGCTATGACGACTGCTCGGTGATCGCCAAGTGCCTGGAGACGGCCGGCGAGATCATCTACGAAGAGGTCGGCTACCAGGGTGGCGGCGACAACGCCGATGTCTACTCCCAGGTCGCGCAGCACGCCTACGACACATTCGGCAAGGCCGAGGACTTCACTGAGGTCACGGCCATCAACAAGGTGTTCGACGACAACCCGGATGCCTACGACGAGTACCTGGCCGCGCAGCGGAACCAGTAGGAAAGGTAGGGAAGCTCGATGGCATACGAAGAGAGCCTCAGATCCATCACGCTGAACGCGGATGCGTCTCTGGGCATCTACACGGGCGTGCCGGGCCAGCCGGGCTCCCCCGATCCTCACGGAGCGAAGCAGTATCACTTCGTGAAGGTGACTGGGGTCCACCAGGTAGGTCTCGCCGACGCTGCCGCCACTACGGTGGTCGGGGTGCTGCAGAACAAGCCTCAAGGTCCAGGCCAGGCTGCCACGGTCGGCTACCACGGAGTGACCAAGGTCGTCTCCGACGTGGCGCTCACCGCTGGTGACCCGATCAAGGTCAGTGCCGATGGCCAAGCCGCGAAGACCGGAGCTGGTCCCACTGTCGGGATCGCGCTCAACACCACTGCTACCGCTGGAGAACTCGCCGTTGTTCTCCTGACGATCTGAGAGGAGTCAAGACATGCCGAACCCCACTCAGAGCGATCTCCACGTCAACGTTCCGCTGACCAACGTCAGCGTCGCGTACATGCAGGACAAGGCGACGTTCATCGCGGACAAGGTGTTCCCGAGAGTTCCGGTCAACAAGCAGAGCGACCTGTACTGGAAGTACTCGAAGTCCGATTGGCGTCGTACCGACGCGCAGAAGCGTGCGCCCGGTACCGAGACTGCTGGTGTTGGCTGGAAGGTCGACACGGGGCAGTACTTCGCCGAGGTCTGGGGTGTCCACAAGGACATCGACGACCAGGTGCGGGCCAACGCCGACAGCAACTGGCGGCTGGACTCGGACGCCACCACCTTCGTCACGAACCAGCTCCTGCTGCGCCGTGACCTGGACTGGAACGACAAGTTCTTCAAGACCGGCCAGTGGGGTACCGACCTCGCCGGAGTCACCGGGACTGTAGGTGCTGGTCAGTTCCTGCAGTGGAGCGACCCGAACTCAGACCCGATCGTGCAGTTCTCGGACTTGCAGACCAACTTCGTGGAGCAGTCTGGTCGCAAGGCCAACACGATGGTCCTCGGAGCGCGAGCGATCACCCAGCTGAAGAACCACCCGGACATCATTGACCGGATCAAGTACACCCAGCGTGGTGTGGTGACCACCGATCTGCTCGCCAGCCTGTTCGATGTCGAGCGGATCCTGGTCAGCTACGCGACGGTGACCGACGTGGCCGAGATCAACGACGCCAAGGCTCAGGACGCTGCGGCGACGTACCGGTTCATGTCCAACTCCAAGTCGGCGCTGCTCTGCTACACCCCGAGCTCGCCGTCGCTGATGACGCCGGCCGCTGGCTATTGCTTCACCTGGAACGGATACCTGGCTGGCAACAAGTTCGGGATCCGGATCAAGAACTTCCGGATGGAGCCGATCGCTGCGGACCGCATCGAGGGAGAAATGACCTACGACATGCGCGTCGTGGCGCGGGACATGGGCATCTTCCTGTCCAACGCTGTGGCCTGATCACACGATCTGAGGTGGGCTGTGGGTTAACCTCCTGCAGCCCATCTTTCAATAGGAGCCAAGGATGGAATCAGCGTTCGGTGTAGACCACGGAGAGATCTCCACGACGACAGTCTCCAAGTTCGCATCCACTCTCGTTGCTGGTGGCGCTGGTGGTGTTGCTGGATCCAAGCGAGCCAAGAAGAAGTACAAGAGTCAGGCGGCAACTTCGGGAATGCTGCGTACTGCAGGTGGCGAGCTCGCTGGCCAGACGGTTGGCGGTCTAGCTGGATTGGCTGCTGCTCGGGGTCGGCCAACTGGGATCCTGGCTGGCGGCGCAGCTGGCAGTGTCGGGGGCGGCGTCCTCGGCAACGCATCAGCACGCGGGAAGGCCAAGCGCGAGGGGTGGACGAAGTAGATGCCCAGTCAACTGCTCGCCAACGACAAGATCTCCTTCGTGGTCTGCAAGCCGTTCACCTCGCGCGGCAAGGACTACCAGACAGGTGACGACTTCCCGCAGGAGGAAGCCCGAGACATCGAGGTGTTCGTCCGAGCCCGGTTCGTGATCCCGGTGGTCGACGACATCGAGGACAAGAAGTTCATCCGGCACTGGCACAAGGAGATCCGCCCCAAGGACGAGGTGCTGGCCCGGCTGTTCCATGACCGGGTCCAGCTGCGGATGCACCACGAGCCGGACTCCGAAGAGGTGGTCAGCATCGAGAAGCTGGTCCGTCCGAACTCTCCGGACGTGCCAGACGACGATGGTCAGCCCGAGCTGCCCTTCGATGAGCCCGCCGTGGCGGCCCACAAGGACCAGTACGACCCCAGCTACCACACGGTGGTCGAGGTCAACGAGTACCTGGCTGTCCATCCAGAGGAGCGAGAGCGCATTCTCGAAGATGAGCGCGGCGGCAAGAACCGCAAGGGAATCTTGGAGGTGTGATGACGACCAGTGCATTCGGAGTCGACCACGGCTTCGAGGATGTTGAGAAGGCTTTCGGCATGGGCGGCGGTGGCGCGTTGGGCGGTGGCCTGCGCAAGCTCGGTCAGAACATCGGGATGGGCGCGCGCAAGGGTGCGGCCGGAGCCGGCAAGATGGCCCGGCCCAACGTCGGTGCGGGCGGGGCTCGTGGAGTTCTGGGTAGGGGCCAGGTTCAGGCCGGTCGTGGTCTGAAGCAGGCTAGTAACTTCGCCATGAAGCGGCCCGGACTCACTGGCGGGCTCGCCGCCGGCGGTACAGCTGGTGCCGTCGGTGGCGGTGGGTACGCCATGGGGAACCGCCGTAGGCAGTACTGATGTACAGCGCGTTCGGGGTCGACCATGGAGACATCTCCAAGGGCCTCAAGCTGAGCTGGGCCAAGCGACCCAGGAAGCTGACCCGTGCCCAGATACGCACTCAGGGCCAGGGCACTGGCAAGGGCACCCGGACCGAAGCCGTCACCAGGAAGCTGAAGAACGCCACCGAGACTCCCGTCTCGATCGCCGGCACGGGTCGCGCTGCTGGTCGAGGTATCACTGGAACTGGCGCGTTCATGCAGAACCACCCTGGGGTCACCGGCTCCGCTCTGGTGGGAGGGGGCGGAGCAGCCGCGTATCACCACCTGAAGCAGAAGGAACCGAAGCGGAGGTCATCCTGATGGCCATGACGTACGTCTACGACGGACCCGGTGTCACCCGGAAGGACACCATCCGCTACCTGCTTCAGGACACCGACCCGGATGGGGCCGGGGAATGGCTGCTCTCGGACGAGGAGATCAGCTGGCACATCACTGAGTGGGGTGACATCTGGCACTCCGACCAGATGATCGCCTCCTTCGCTGCGGAGACCATCGCCGCTCGGTACGCGCGTGAGGCGTCCTACAGTGCCGATGGAGTGTCCATCAGCCTTGGTCCGGTGGGAGACCAGTACCGGGCGCTGGCGGCGTCCCTGCGGGAACGGCACAAGATGCACAACGTCGGCGGCTTCCCGGACATGGGTGGCCTCTCCCCGAACGAGCCGCTGGAGCCGAACACCAAGCCGTTCGCCTTCGGCAAGGGCATCCATGACTTCGTGGAGGCTGGTCAGCAGGAGTTCGGTGGCATCTACCCGCCCGACCAGGAGGTTGGGAACTGGAAGGTCCCGGACTACGAGAGGGTGGTCGAGCCATGACCTACAGCCGAGAGAAGTACAACGCGCTGCGTTCGGCCAGGGTGCCGCACAAGCTGGCCCTGTCACTGTCCCAGGACAGCATCCCCAACATCGGGTCGGATCCGGTCTACGTCGAGGGTGACCCGATCGAGCATCTCGCTGACAACGCGAACCCCACGGCGAACACGAACAAGATCAACGAGATCGTCGACCGGCTGAACGAGGTCATCCACGCGAGGAACGAGTAGCCGTGAGCACCCAGGTGCACAGTCCGATCACGGGGTACGCCCGGCGTTACGTGCGCAGCCGCGCGACGGCGGTGATGGAGTACACCTGTCAGATCTATCGGGGAGCCAAGCCCGATGCCTATGACGAGGACACCCTGATCTACACCGTGGGCGGTGTGAAGGAGCTGATCTACGACGGGATCTGCCGGATCTGGGAGCTCTCCAGCGCCAGCTCGATCGTGGTCGGGGACACCGATGTGTACCAACAGGCGACCAACCTGTCCATCCCTTGGGACGAACCAGCGATCATCAGGCGATACGACGAGGTGGTGATCACCTCTGCTCCCCAGGACTCCCAGATGGTCGGAGAGCGCTTCGAGATCCAGACCGTGGCCAAGGCCGGTGAGCTCCGGGCCACTCGGCGCTTCGAGGTCACCGGGGTGATGTGATGCCGGTCCTCGGAACGGCCAACATCAGCAAGCTGGCGGACGCGCTGCGCGAGACTGCGAATCAGTCTGAACTGACCACTCAGCAGGTGCTGGTGCAGAGTGCCAACCACATCCTGGCCGAGATGGAAGCCCGAGTCCCAGTGCGGTCCGGCAACCTGCGCCAGTCCCTGGGTGTGCAGGTCCATTCCAACAAAGTGATCATCGGACCGAACGAGAAGCAGGCTCCCTATGCCGGCTACGTGGAGTTCGGGACCAGGCCGCACGAGATCCGTCCGAGGAAGCAAGGCGGGGTGCTGGTCTTCAACATCGGGGGTCGCAAGGTGTTCACCAGGAAGGTGAGCCACCCCGGCACCAAGCCGCAGCCCTACGTGGCTCCGGCCTTCAAGGCGTGGGTGGACAGTCTGGGGACGATGGCTGCAGAAGCGAATGTGAAGGTGATCAAGAACAATGCCGCCTAGTTCCATCTCCCGAGGACCGATCACCAACCGGCTGCTGGCCGAGTTGGAGACCGAGGGGTTCCCGGTGGGCGCCAAAGCATCACCAAATGTGGCCTACGGCTGGTCTGGAGAGCCGAACACACCTGGGGTCACCTTCACCCCTTGGGTCACACTGACGCCCGGGGCATCGACGCTACAGACCCCCTCAGGAGCACTGGGGGACACCCAGACGGAGTGGCGACTGAGCTACAACGTCTTCTACGCCGGCCTGTCTCGCAAGCAGACCGAGGCGCTGGCTGACCGGATGCGAATGAACCTGACGAACATCAACCGGGAGTCCGTCGATACTCCGACCGGCAAGTGGCGGATCCAGAAGACCACCTGCACCGCCATCGGCAACACCACCCGGATCGGATCCGCCTATCCGGACTATTTCACTCAAGCAGACTCATTCGAGATCTGGATCACGAAGGGAAACTGACATGCCACGAAGCAGGGAAGTCAAGATCACCAAGGACGACCAGGAGGGTTACGTGCTGCCATCGTCGGTCAAGGCGTGGGAGCGCCACGGCTGGACGGCTGAAGATGATGGAAGTAACGAACCAAGCTCCACCGGACCTGAACCGGCTGCCGGAAACCAGCAGGCACCGGCCGAGGGCAAGACCAAGGAAGGCTGACCAATGGCCCGGATCATCCCGAACGAGAACACCTGGATTGGTTTCACCACGGCTTCGATCACCAACCTGGCTGCGCCGACGGCGGCCCAGATTGCTGCCTGCATCGACCTGACCGGGTTCTGCATCAGCCTCAACGCTTCGGCACGAGGCAACACGGTGCCCACCCCGTCCTTCGACTCGCTGTTCGAGACCAGCACCGCTGGTACCTCGGCCGCGACCTTCGATGCCGACTTCTACCGTGACGACGAGGATGACGAGGCCTGGGAGACGCTGCCACGCGGTACTCGCGGGACGTTCATCATCGCTCGGTACGGCGGCAGTGGTGCTGACAACCTTCCGATCGCCGGCGACGACGTGGAGGCCTGGGAGGTGATGGTCACCTCGCGGACGATGGCCAACATGACCTCGAACACGGTGCTCACCTTCACCGCCTCCTGTGCGGTGAACGTCGAACCCGCTGAAGACGCGGTGATTGCTGCCTGAGGCGTCGCTGCGGGGATAGCATCTGATACATCCCATCCTCCCTCCAGGAAGTGACAGATGCCCTCCGCAGCGAAGACCGTAGAAGCACGGCAGAAGCAGTCTGAGACCACCAAGCGGGCCACGCTCGACGAACTGGTCAACAAGCCTCGCAGCACTACCGAGTTCTCCCTGTTCCTCTCCGATGGGAACGGCGGGACCAACGAGGTCACCTTGAAGTATCAGGCGATCGGCATGCGTGCCTACGACAAGATGGTGGCCAAGCACCCGCCCAAGCCCGACCAGCGCGCCGAGGGTGCCTCCTTCGACATGGATAGCTTCGCGCCGGCGCTCATTTCAGCCTGCTCCATCGAGCCGGAGATCAGTGTTGAGGAGGCCAAGAAGATCTGGAACTCCGAGGACTGGTCGCGCGGGGATGTGATGGTCCTGTTCCGGGAGGCGGTCGAGCTGAACAACCGAGGCCTGGACATCCCTTTCAACGGCAGAGACTGAGGAGGGACACCAACTTCTACCTGGAGATGTCCTACTGCCACGAGAAGGGCATCCCACACTCGGAGTTCTTGGAATGGGATGCCGAGGACCGGTCGAAGACCTTGGCCTTCTCACTGGAGTCCGCTGCTCGCTGCCAGATGTGCGGAACAGCCGACTGGGAGTGGGAGGACAACAAGTTCGCCTTCACCGCAGTCGAGGAGTTCTGCAGGGGTTGCTACCAGAAGTCTGTGTTCTCTGACCAGCAGGGCTCGTCACTTCCGGGTACCAATGTCAAACTGATCCCGACAACCCCACAACTCACAGCCCAGATGGCGAGCAAGGCGCGCAAGCGGGCCAAGATGAGAATGGAATAGGACGAGCATGACTTCCCAGCCGGTGGAAGCCAACGTCGTACTGACCACTGACAACGCTCAGTATGACCAGGCGATGATGGGTTCGGCCCAGTCCACCGACGCGCTTGGGAAGTCCATCGACTCACTCGGTCAGAAGATCAACCAGCTCTCGAAGTCTGCCGGCAAGAAGCTGCTGACCTTTACTGCTGCCGACGTGGCCCTGATCGGTGGAGCCACCGCAGCCTTGTCCAGCTACGAGAAGCAGATGTCCCGGCTGCAGTCCCAGTCGGCCATCTTGTCCCGGACCAGTGACCAGCAGAACCGCACCATGAAGGACTACACCGGTGCGGTGAAAGGGTTGCGCAGCGAGTTTGGTACGACCACTGCTGAGGCAGCCAAGCTGGTGGGGACCCTGTCCAAGGTCACTGGCCTACGCCAGTCCCGGGACCTGGGTGAGCTCTCCAAGGTCTTCGTGGAGATGTCGCATGCCACCGGGGAGAGCAGCGAGGGCCTGGCCAACTCGCTGACCAACCTGCAGAAGATCATGGGCACGGAGATCAACTCCAAGAACACCCGCCAGTACGCCGATACCTTCACCTACCTGTCCTCTCAGACCAACATGAGTGCGACTGGACTGGCTGACTTCACCGCCCAGCTGGCTCCGATGGGTCGCTCCATCGGTATGAACGAGAAGCAGGTAGCCGGGTTCGCTACCGCCTTCACCCGAGCCGGATCAGAGGGCATGGGCGCTGCCACGGTCTTCACCAAGGTCACCGGTGACATCTCCAAGTCCCTGGCCAGTGGCTCCCCGGAGATCGCGCACTACGCGAACCTGATCGGGGTCACCAACAAGCAGTTCAAGTCGATGGATGGCGGTGAGCAGCTGCTTCGGATCATGGAGTCCATCTCCGCGATGGGTCCCCAGGCTGCTACCGAGCTGGAACGACTGGGCCTGGACGGCACCCGGTCGATGCGCGCAATCCAGGCTGTGATCAACGAGAAGGGCGGTATCCGAGAGGCCCTCGGCATGGCCGATGATCCCCGGGCCAGTGGTTCCTCACAGCGAGGCTCAGAGGCTTCCATGAAGTCGCTGAACGACGAGTACGACCATCTGCGGGAGAACCTGAAGCAGACCGCAGAGGCGATGGGCAGCTACTTCATGCCGGCGATGAACGCCTTCGTCAGCGGGATGGTCGTGGCCACTCAGGCTGTCGAGAATCTCGCCGAAGGACCGCTGGGCGAGTTCACCGGAATGGTGATGCGGGTCATCGCTCCCCTTGCCGGCGGAGCTGGAGCGATGCTGCTCTTCGCCGGGGCCCTGCTCAAGATCGCTGGTGCCTTCACGCTGCTGCGGAACTCTGGTTCACGCGGAATCATGGAGGGCCTTCGTGGTGGGTCACGGATCGTCCAAGGGGCTGATGGTCGTTTCGCGGCTGCGGGTGGGGGCACCCTGGGTGTTCGCGGTGCCCAGATCGCTGAGCAAGGCACCTGGTTCCAGCGGGGCCTGTACAACACTGGTCAGGCCATCGGAGCTCCTCTCGCCGGCATCGGTAGTGGCTCACGCGAGGGCTGGATACGGGCCCGGCAAGCGGTCGACCCGAACTGGTCTCCTTCGGAGAGACGACGTGGTCCGCTCTCCTACCTGGCCGGCGGGCTGGGCCGGGGGATCGAGACCTTCGCCACCCCGTTGTGGGACCAGATGCGCTACGACGATCCGACGAAGCGCTCGACCTGGTTGGGCCGGCAGGCACCGTGGGCCAGCCTGAAGGACACGCAGAACCTGAGTAAGGCGATGGGCCAGACCGGGTTGGCTCAGGCGCAGTATCAGCTTCAGAAGTCTCAGGTGGGCCGGATCGAAGCGGACCCGATGCTCACCAATGCTCAGCGCAAGCAGCAGCTGGACAACGTCCGCCAGATCCAGGAAGAGACGAAGCAGCGGATCGACGCCGGCAAGGCGGCCGAGATAGCTGCACGCGACGAGATCGCCGCCAAGCGGACCAACACCGCAGAGACGGACAAGAACTCCAAGGGCTTCGGTCGTCTTACCCGAGCTGTCGGCGGCTTCACAGCAGGTATGGGTGGCGGTCTCTACGGCGCAGGAAAAGCCGGCGTCCAGGGAATCATGGCCTCCGGGATGGCCGGCCAGGCAGGCGGGATGGCTGCCACGGTCGCGGGCGGCGCGACAGGCTCACAGGCGCTGATGCTGGGCGGCACCGGCGCGATGATCGGCTCGATGGTCGCCCCCGGTATAGGGACTGCGGTCGGGGCCGGGATCGGCACTATTGCCGGACTGGCCATGGACGCATCCGGGGCCAACGACAGCCTCACCGACTCGCTGAAGAACCTGGACGACCAGGCTGCTGAGGTCGCGAAGAGTGGCTCCGGGCTCAGCGATTTTCGCGAGGCCACCGCGAAGCACCGGGAGGAACTGGACAAGTTCGAGGCGAGTGTCGGATCCACCGCAGAAGGAAGGCGCGTTGACGAGTTCTGGAACGCCGCGCCGTCACTAGAGAAGTTCAAGCAGGCTCCCTCCACGGTGAAGAACTGGCTGGAGGGTGCGGTCGGCTCCTCTGATGTGGAAGAGGGAGAGAGGGAGGCACGCAAGCGAGAGGACAAGGCCCAGAGGTATGAGGTAACCGCGCGGGAGCTGGCCAAGACTGGCGGCGTCGACATCACAGGCACCCCGCAGCAGCAGCTCAAGCAGCTGGACGAGTTCATGTCCACCGAGGGCGCACAGATGCTGGATGACGCCAAGGTCGACTTCAAGGATCTAGCCGAAGCTAGCAAGACCACAGGCTTCGTGTTCAACAACCCACTCCTGCCTGGTGCCCAGAAGGACAAGGGCAAGTCTCAGTACGACCTCTTCATGGAGAAGATCGAGGACCGACCGCTGGGCGAGACCGTGGAGGACCGGGTCGCGACCACACAGGGTGGCCGAGCGCTGATGGGCTCCGATGAGGTCAAGAAGTCGGTGCGGCTGCAGGGTGATGTCGGAGCCTTCTACGACGCGACCAACCACCTCTTCACCACGCTGAAGGAATCCGGGTTGTCCAACCTGGAGATCCTGCGGCAGATGAAGCAGGCCACCCAGGACATCCGGGACGACAACAACCGTTACTCCGAGATCGCGGGACAGGTCGCGCTGAAGGCACAGCAGTCGCTGACCGCACAGGCTCCCGGTATGGGTCGAGCAGGTGCCTTCCAGCAACAGATCGACATCGGCAAGTCGATGATGAGCATCAAGCCGACGACTCCTCAGGGTCGTGAGGATATCGAGCAGGCGAAGCAGATGACGGTCCAGGCGTTCCAGGACCAGGACGCCTACTTCCGGCAGCTGATCCTGGCCCAGCAGGCCTACGAACGAAATCGAGCCCGGGCACAGCAGGACTACAGCATCCAGCGGTCCTACCAGGAGTACGACTTCCAGCTGAGTCGGGAACGTGCCGAGGAGAGCTTCAACCGGAACCGCGCTCGGGCAGTGGCCGACTACTACCGCAACGTGCGACGGGCCCACTACGACTTCAACCTCCAGCGTCGCCGGCAGGAGCAGGACTTCAACCACCAGGTTGAGGTGATGACCAAGCAGCAGGCGATGAGCGTCTACAACATCTACGAGCGGGTGCAGGCACAGCGCACCTCCTCGGCGAACTGGCTGCTGTCCAATGCTGGTGACCAGCTCAAGCGGATGGAGGAGCAGGCAGCGAACCTCGACAAGCTCCGCAAGATGGGGGTCTCGACCAACGTCATCCAGCAGATGAAGCTGGATGACCCTCAGAACGCCCAGCAGCTGTCCCGGTTCGTCACCGAGCTCACGCCACAGATGATCCGGCAGTTCAACAAGGTGGCCGGTACCCAGCGACTGAAGGCGGCCAAGGAGCTGGTCACCGACCCCTCCAGCCTGGAGTGGCGAGAGATGGTGCGCTCGCACCGGCAGTCGATGGACCGTGCTGCCATGGACATGCGCCGCACGATGCGGCAGGGCCGCCAGGACTTCAGGCGCGGCCTGAAGGAGATGGACGAAGACTTCGACATCATGATGGAGGACCAGGCCGAGGACTACGTCACCAACATGAATCGGCAGGAGAAGCAGTACAAGCGGACCATGGACCAGGCCGCCGAGGACATGGGGCACATGGCCGATGAGGTGCTGGGCAGCATTACTGATGTCTTGGTGCAGGCCGGGGACAAGCTGACCGGAGCAGCCCAGACCCAGGCACGGCAGGCCCTGGCGGCCTTCAGGAACCTGAAGAACGAGGCCACGCCCGAGGCCGAAGCGCTGATGAAGGAGCTCTCCCAGGTCTTCGGGTTCAAGTACACGAGCCCACTGAAGGGCGGCGGAGATGGCAACCGTGGACAACCCGCCAGCCCTCGATCAATCAGCCCTGCGAACAGGGCTGCTGGTGGTGTGCTGCCGGGGTACACCCCTGGCGTAGACGTGCATCACTTCACCTCCAAGACAGCTGGCGATCTGAACCTCTCCGGTGGTGAGGCGGTGATGGTCCCGGAGTGGACCAAGGCTGTCGGCGGCAAGGGTGCTGTCGATGATATGAACCGGAAGGCGCGGGGTGCTCCGGGCAGGTCCTACCTTCAGGGCCCTGCCTTCGCCCAAGGTGGTGTCTGGCACCCCGGTAGGCGGTCCTCGGACGCGGCGGACACCCTGGACAGGGCCTGGGACATCAACTCGCCCGGCGGCACGGGCACCCCCGTGCGGGCGTTCCTGGACGGCATCGTGACCAGGGCGGTTCGGCAACTGACCTCCTACGGTAACTACGCGATGATCAACCACCAGGCGGCGAACCTGCAGACTCTCTATGCGCACATGTCGAAGCTGTACGTGCGAGCGGGTCAGCACGTCGACCGGGGCGAGATGATCGGTCGTGAAGGCTCTGTGGGTAACTCATCCGGTCCACACCTTCACTTCGAGATCGGTGGTGGACAGAGCGCCATCCGACGTGCGGGTACTGGCGGCAGCTGGGCTGGAGGCGGTGGTGGCGGAATGACCACGGGCCAGATCGTCCAGAGCGTTCTCAAGACGCTCTACCCGAAGTCCGAGCGTGCTGCCAAGGCGATGGACGGCGTGCACCCACTGTGGCCAGGTGACATCTCGGAGGTGATCAACCGGCTGGCCAAGAAGAAGATCGGCAAGCTGATCGAGAAGTACGGAGCACCTGGCGGCGATTCTGGATACGGTCTGGCCGGTCTGCCGTCGGGAGCCAGGTTCAGTGCCAATGCCAAGGGTGTCTGGGATGCGCTACGAGCTGTCGGGTTCAACAAGATCCACACCGCCGGAATCATGGGCAACATGCTGCACGAGTCTGGCTTCGACCCGCACATCATCCAGGGCGGCGGCCACTCGATGAACCCAGGCGATGCCGGGAGTGGTGGCTACGGGCTGGTGCAGTGGACACCCGGTCGCAAGCTGACCCCGTACCTGCACGGGAAGCTACCGACAGTGGCCACCGAGGTCAACGCACTGGCAGCACAGCTGTCTGGTAGGGGCTCATCTCCAGAAGGCGCAGCGGGTGCAGCCCTGCGTGCTACCCGGACAGTCCCTGCGGCCACCATCGCGTTCGAGACGAAATACGAGCGGCACGCGGATCCACCGATCCAGCCGGGGCGACAAAGAGATGCGCAAGCTTTCTACCGCCGGTATGCAGCCGATGGTGCGGTCGTCAGCGGCGCTCAGCAGATGACGGTGGGTGAGGCCGGCCCGGAGGCAGTGATCCCGCTGAACGACCGGGGCGCGAACTTCATGAGAGATGTGATGGCCTCGACTATGGGTGGGCGCGGCGTCACTCCGGCTCTGGGCGCAGGAACGAACGTCTACAACACCTCCATCGACCGGTCCACCAACTTCACCGGTGCGATCACGGTCCAGGCCAACAACCCCCAGGAGCTGATCGGAAAGCTGAAGGCACGCCAGCGCGTGATGGCCCTGAGTCGCCCGTCACTGACAGGATCGGCAGCATGAGGAACACTGCGGCAGTCAAGACCGGGCTGGACTACATGGCCGCAGAGATCTCCTACGGCACTAGGTGGGTCAACCTCAACGACCAGGAGGTCTACAAGATCGGGGCGGAGCAGACCCGGGACTCCACTGCTAAGACCTGGCGCAAGGTGACTGCGGAGTCTCCGATCCTGGGTGGCAACTACCTGATCCACGCGGTCCCGGACATGGTCCAGGAGCACATCTCCGTCTGGGTCTACGGTCAGACCCAGACCGAGGTCAGCGACAACCTGTTCGGTCTGGTGGACCTGTTCGAGCAGTACGACTTCCGGATCCGGTGGACCTTCGATGAGTACCGGGAGTACTGGCGTTGCCAGCTGGCTGATGCCACCTACTCCCGAAGCAACATCTGGACGCACAGCCTGATGGCCAAGGCCGACTTCGCCGTGCCGAGATACCCCGATGTGACCAGGGAACGAATCTGATGGGGGGTCAACTCACCATCTGGGGTGCCAGCCAGCTCCTGATGTCCTACTTCTCCAAGACCGTGGAGGCACCCCCGGACCTGTACCTGGCCCTGATCAGGGTGATCGCGCCCACCCCCTACGTCTCCGGATCCGAGCTGGATGAACCAACCAACACCGACTACGCCCGGGTCGCGATCCCCAACGACCTGGATGCCTGGATGAACGAGTCCCAGCCCCAGGAGGTGCACAACCTGGAGCCAGTGGAGTTCATCACCGCAGTGTCCGACTGGGGTGAGGTCCGCTACTGGGCGCTGTGCAATGCCGAGGTGGATGGCTACAGCCTGCTCGTCGGAGAGCTGGAAACCCCCATGGTGGTCTCCACCGGAGACCAGGTCGTGATCGAGGAGGGTGACCTGAGCGTGGCCCTGGGCCCGTTCTTCCTGGTCGAGGAGGAGTAAATGGCTGTGATCAAGGTGGTCCCAGGACGCACCGAGGTCCAGCTGGTGGCCCACAACCGAGCCAGCTGGGTGCCGCCCCTCCTCAAGGACGTGCCCGGCGGGCTGTACCCGTTGATGAGCGCGGCCTTCGAGGTCGACGAGTACCGGATCCTGGATGGCTGGCCGGTGCCGGTCCCGGAGTTCGACATCTGCGTCAACGTGCTGGTCAGTGCCGAGGGAGACGCGCTGGGCAACCGGGACGAGCCGACCGCGCTGACCACGAATGCGGACATGCGCTGGATCGCAGACTCGAACTACTACGACCAGACCTCGTTGACCTGGACCCCGATCCAGTCCGATGCACCACCGTGGACCACCACCCCGGAGCACGCGCCCTCGCTGATCAGTGACTACGAGTACCGGATCGGGGACGAGCGGTTCGTGGACATGACCGCGCTGAACTTCGACTCCAACACGGCTGACTACATGTGGAACGACCTGGGCCTGTACATGGGCGGGGTCGAGGGCTACACGGTGGTGATGGTGCTCTGCCCGAACTCGATCTACGGCAATGACCCAACGGTGATCGACAACGGCCTGTGGGGACCGGCCAGCACTGAAGGTGCCTGGCACACCTTCACCGTCCGGGACCAGGCAGTGTGCATGACCACCGAGCTGAACCCGGAGCAGAAGGGAGTCTCCATCGGGAACGCGCTGGCCTCCACCGCGCCCACCTTCCTGGCGATGGTGATCGGTAGGCCTCAGACGACGCTGTACGCCGGTCCAGGGCCTTCCAACCTGGTGGTGAAGTCATTGCCCTCCGGAGTGGCTCCCACGCCGCTGAGCACCCATTTCTGGCTCGGGAACGCGCCTTCCTCAGCGACCGGGACCATGGACATGGCGCTGCTCGACCTGGGCATCTATGGCGGGCCGCTGACCAGCTCCGAGGTGGTCACCGAGTTCGCTGCGCTGAGCTCGATCTACGGCGGTGATACGTGAAGTCCCTGACCGCCTATCCATCCGAGCAGCAGCCGCTGGGCTACTTCCGGATCTTCGTCCGGCCTCCCGGCGGCTATCGGCGCGAGATCACCGTGTTCCGTGGTGCTCCGGTCCGGGTGGATGGAGTGACCACCCAGGACCCGTTCACCGACGTGACCGCCAGCCTGGCGCTGCCTCAAGTCACCGTCTTCGACACTCCCGGTGAGGGAGACCTGGGCTGGCTGGTGCCGGACACCGATGTCGACATCGTGTTCCAGAACGTGGGGGACTATGAGTTCGACTGGCGCTGGGAGGGCTACATCGCCTCCTACAACTTCAGCCTGTCCGGTGCTGACTCTGCCTACAACATTGACCTGAAGGGAGCCTTCTTCGGGTTGGACGACTACCTGGCCATCCCGCAGTTCCCGAAGCGACCGATCCCGTACGAGATCCTGATGGCCCAGGCCTTCGACCAGACTGAGCACCCGGCGCACCTGGGCAAGTTCCGGATCCTGTTCCCGGCCGACTGGTCGCTACGAGTGCCACCGTTCAAGGATCCGACCTATTTGAGCATGCTGAAGCCCTGGGGGATCGCCACCGATCACCTCTGGACCGGGTTCACTGCCCGCAACACCGGGTCCTGGGAGCCGCTGCTCTCCGGTTTCGTACAGAGTCTGCTGACCGTGATGTTCGCCGAAGGTGGTTCCCAGTGGAGCATCCGGAACCGGGGCAACCGCCGGCCCGAGCTGTACCTGCGTCGGATCCCGGAGGCCGACAGCGACAGGATCGTCGAGATCCATCTCGGAGCTCCTGGGGTGATCATTGACGGCAGTCGAGACTTTACCCAGCGTGCCGGGGTGATCTTCGGGTCCGGAGCAGACGAGGCCGGCATCACCTACTCCAACATCGAGGTCTCCCCAGACGGTCGACGGACCTACTACAAGCCGTACGCCTACTCCCCACGGATGTGGCCACGGAAGTCCAACCCGAACTTCGACAAGCGGTTGAAGCCCAAGGAGACGATGGTCCGGTTCCAGGACGGTGTCGATGAGGTCTCCGCGATGAAGATCGCCCAGGGCCAGTACCAGCGGTTCGCGGAGCCGGGGATCACCGGATCGATCACGCTGACCACCGATCCTCGGCTGAGCTCGGGGGAGCTGATGCCCCGGCTGCTGATCAAGGGTGGGATGACGATCCGGATCAACGGCCTGTTCGGAGTCCGGGAGGGAGTGCTGGCACATGTCACCCAGGCTGTTGCGGACTTCAACGGGCTGACCATGTCGCTGACCTTCGACACCAAGTACCGCGACCAGCTGACCGTGGAGGAGGTCCGGGCCCGCACCCGGGACGCGCTCACCCCGATGCGGGCGCTGCAGATCGGCAAGTACTCAAACACCATCCAGGATCTGATCCTGCCGTGGTCCTACAAGGCAGGCTCCGGGGTGGTGCCGACGCCGGCGAAGGCGTTCTTCGCCGAGAAGCTGCCGGCCGATGCCACCTTCCCGTACGAGACGTGGACCCGGCTGTACCCACCGAAGAACCCCTCCTACAAGTCCTGGTACATCGAGATCGGTAAGACCCATACCAGCAACTCCAACAACAACTGGAGCTCGATGAAGCGCGGCGGGATCGCCACCGCCTCGATCCCGATCCGGATGGGTCAGGCTGGCACGATCCGGCTCACCCAGATAGCTGCTTACGACAAGGACGGCAACGTGCTGCCGGTGAAGTTCCATGTCAGCCTGTACTACGTGAACTCGGTAGCAGTGGACTCGATGCCGCAGTTCCCGGGTGCGCGCGGCAGTGAGGACTTCCCGGACTACCTCGCGGCCCGCAAGATCGCTGTCAAGGGTGCAACCATCATCCCGACCACCTTCCAGACGGCGCTGGGGCAGAAGGCCCAGACACACCCGTTCTACAAGGGTGCCTTCGAGACCGTGCAGCCCGACGGCACTCACTTCCCCTGGGGCGCGGATGTCCAGCTGGCCGATGAGTCCCAGGTCGTTGGCTGGGGCAACTACTACGAGCCGGCCGGCTACTCCCCGGGCCGATTCTCCAAGGGTGCCGCGCGCACCGGGCTGCTGGAGGACGCCACTCCCTGGGGTTGGGACCTGACCGGGCCCGGGAACCTGAACCTGGACAAGCCGGCCGACAACGCCAAGGAGGAGTACGCCGGATGCTTGTTCATCATGATCTACTGCCAAGACCAGTTCGATGAGTCGGTGTTCTTTATGGGTCGCTTCATTCGACAAGAACCAGGACAGAGCTGATGGACAACAGCATCACTGACGAGCAGGCGCACAACTGGCTCCAGGAGATAGCGGAGAGTGGCTGGGTCAGTCTGCACTTCGACAACCCCGCGCTCGGTGGTGAGGATCGTGCAGAGATCTCCGGTGGTGCCTACGCCCGGTACAAGATGGTCTGGACCCGGCCCAACAACCGAGCGATCTGGTCCTTGGCCGACGCCAGGTACACCGGACTGCAGCAGACCAAGATCACCTACTTCGGAGTCTGGAACGCCGGGGTCAAGGGGTTCCTACGTGCCTACGGAGAACTGCCCAACCCCGCCATGATCCTGAACGGCAAGGGCTACGTCCTGCACGCTGGATTGATCGCGATCAGCTTCGGCTGACCTGTTTTTGGGCATAAAAAAAGGACCTAGAGTCCCCGACTCCCCTCCGAAGAGGAGAGCCGGGGGCTCTAGGTCTGGGGCGATCACCCCGGGTAGTCCGCTGCCTGGTCTGGCTAGACGAACGGGTCCTGCGTGATCCAGAGGACCATACTTACTGTTGAACCAGTGTGGACCCTTCTAAATCGGGGTGACCTAGTGTGATACGCACCTATCACACTACATTCATTATAGCACATACACTTCAGTATGGCTATCTCTTGTGCCGGAAAGGTGCTGTGGTAGTGAACTTGATGTGGTTCCACAGCACGATGGGTTGACCCTCGTAGAGCCTGACCATCGCCTTCTCCAAGCGATCAGACTGATCCCGGTTCTCCGTGTGCGCTGTCCTGACCCAAAGCGCTCGTCGGTCCATAGCTTTTTCCCGGTGCTCCTGCTGCTGCTTGATCGAGGCATTGTCATATGCCTCACGCTCAGCGTGAGTGCCATAGTCGCGCAGGTAGTCCTCCATCACCTTGAGTGCTGGCGTGCTACGTCCTACGCCTCTGGCGTGCTGCTTCAGACGGGTACTGAGGATGTTCGACCGGCCGACGTACCGAGGAAGCGCCTCGATGAAACGAGGTTCGTACCCGTTCGGTGTGAGCTCGAAGATGACATAGACCCCGTACTGTTGCCGGTCTCGTCGGTACTCCTCACTCATGTAATCCTTGTACTGAGAGAGCAGACAGGCCGGATGCCACTCAGCCATGGCCAGCAGCACTTCGTCACCCTCAGCCCGTCGTGGTGGAGCATCCCAACCCCTGAAACCATGAGCCTTCAACGGGCTTTCCCATGGATTACCTAAATCTCGGCTGGCCCGAGGCTGGCTAGCGATCAGAGCATCGAACTCTGGATCAGCCACTGGGTTTGCCTGTGGAACTACCGAAGGTTCATGAACCGGTACGTTCACGAACCGTTCTGCACTTGTTTCTGTCATGCTCCATTCCTTTCTGGTTGTAAGACACAAAAAGGACCTGTGGGGCCGCCCCTCCGAAGAGAGACGGCCCCGTGGGTCCCTATGCTTCCAGCGTCTGCTGAAGTGTCTTCAGCTCGATGACCAGATCGATGAACGTCTGGACCACCGCGATGGCCATCCTGATGAATCCGAGTAACCAGCTCATCCCCATACCTCCTCTCGGAAGTAGGCGTGAGCAGTCTTGCGTGCCAGCACGGGATCACTCCCGAGCTTCCACCCAGGCCAGCCGACACCTGGCTTGTCGTCCTTGCCGACCACGTACGCCGTCAGATCCGGCTCACCTTTGAAGGTGGTGTGCTCGGTCACCTTGCGGAGCATCCCACCGACATGACGACGATGGCATCCCCGACCCTGCATCACGCGCAGGATCGTGGCGAGCTGACCATACGAGATCGGTCGAGTGGACTCAGCTGCCAGGCCGACCAGCAGTACGTACACCGATATCCACCGAGGCTCGACCTGGATGTCCTCCGCACTCACTGCACCTCGGGCATGAAGTCCGTGCCCGGCCGGAAACGCAGCTGGAAGCGGTCGGTCTGGGTGACGTAGTCGTTCCAGGACTTGATCCCGTTGGCCAGGAAGATCGTCGGCCGCCAGGTGGGCGAGGTCTTGTAGTAGGCATCGGAGATCAGCCACTTGCGGAATGCCAGGATCGGGCTGCCGGACTCCAGGTTGACACCGTCAACCACCCTGTCCAGGAACTCCTCCTGAGCCGAGGGACCCTTCTCGCTGTGAATGGCGATCACAGCGAGCAGCACCGTCGATGAGGTCCGCATCCCGTAACGGCCGAACTCCTTGGCGATCATGTAGCCGGAACGGATCGACTCCTGGACGACCTTGCCGATCTCGGGGTCATCCAGTGCTTCCAGGATGTCGACGGTGGTCATGGCCCATGCCGGTTGGCTGAGCCTGGTGCTGGTGTTGACGACCTCCGGATAGGCCAGTACCTGTCGAGTAGTCGCCGCCAGCACGTTCACGTCGGTGTAGCCGGCGATCTTGAGGCTGTCACCAGGTGAGCGAACCGCTCCGGTGTCGATGACCCCGAAGGTATCCGGGTCGGCGTCGAATGCCACCAACGACGGGATGTGCTTGCGCTGGCTGGCGATGGCGGTGAGCCGGTGCCGTCCATCGAGGACGTAGCCGGTGGGATCCAGTGCGATCGGCTGGTGGGTCATCTTCCACTCATCGTTCTCGATCGCGTGCAGGATCTTGCTGATGTTGCGCTGCTTGAGCGTTCGCTGGTTGCGCTCAGGCGAGACCGTCAGCCACTCCCGAGCTTGCTGCGGACTGATCCTCATCGGAACGATCCGTGGCCCCTTGACCTTGGGCCTTCTGGTGGACTTCTTCCCATCGGTGTTGCTAGTGGGTTCTGACATGTTGTTCTCATTCCTTCATGGTGTGGTTGTCGTACTCGTCCCATGCGTCATCGATCCATCGGTGGGTCGATGTTTTGAACCCGCACAGGCACTTGATCACCGCACCAGCCGAGGTTTCCTTGACCTCAACCGGGCGATGCATTGCTGTGGCTCTCGCCATATTTCTTGCCGATCACGAAGCCGAGACAGTAGATCTGCATCGCGGCTAACGGATCGTTCACACTGGCCTCGCCGTTCGCGTGCTGATACGCAGCAACCGCTTCGGCGGCATGCTTGGCCAGCTCTCCCAACTCCAGACCAGCCACCTCAAGAAACGGTGGGTTGTCTGACACCTGGCTCTCTAGGTCACCGACCACTGAGTCCAGGGTGCTCTTCAGTTCGTTCTCCTGGTTGGTACGCCATTGAGGCATGACTATTCCTTCCTGGTAGGCACAGGGAGAGGAGCCCTGGGGGTGGGTCACCTCTCCCTGTGGGCTCTTAGAACTCGACGACCTCGTCGTCCCCGAACCGGTCCTTGATCATCTCCTCACGCTTGCTGCCGGCCTCGGCTCGGAGCACCACTGCGAGGACCAGGTCCTTCTCCTTCATCGTTCGCATGGTGGCCACGTCGCCGTGGAACAAGATGGCCTCTTCATCGAGCATCTCCGTGAACAGCTTGAGCATGGGGTTCCCCTGCTCCAGATTCTCGGAGATCAGGTCAGTCGCCTTGGGTCGCTGCATCATGTCCTGGAGCCAGTCGAACATGACACCGGTGCCAGTCGTGTCGTCCTCACCTTCCTCGCTTGAACCCATGGAGATCGGCTCACCCCAGGTGATCTGGTCCTCCTTGATCACGTAGGGAAGTGAGTACAAGGCCCAGCCACCATCGCGATCGTGGATGGTGGTGGTCAGGCACGGTGAGACCCAGCCCTTCTCGGCAGCGTCCGGATAGGTCTCCGAGACGTACTGCATCTCCTTGGGCATCCAGTCCTTGCCAGTCACCGGCGACTCCTTCAGCTTCGAGGTGTAGGACTCGAAGGTGATGGACACGACATCGGCGCTGAAGCCCATCACCCCGATCGAGGCCGCCTGCAACGCAACGTCCCGATCTACCGGGCACTGCGCCATGATGGCCATGTCCTCGCCCCTCCAGAAATGCAGGTAGATCGCCAGGTCCGGGTTCTCAGGCAGCTCCGCCACCCAGTCATCCTTGGTCTGCTGCATCACGTCGTTGATCTGTGTGATCTGTTCCTTCAGGCTCATGACTCGTCTCCCTGCGTTGCGAGCTCGATTCCGTCCAGCACGTCCCGTTCCCGCCAGGTCGTGCCCAGGTGATGTCCAGCCAGGTAGGAAGCGCACGCGCAGGCTGTTCCGACGAGCAGCCACACGTCCCAGACCTTGCCGGGGTCGACATCTCGATGAGCGAACCCGGTGATGTGGGACAGGTGCGCTACGCCTCCCTCGATGTACTCGTTGAAGTACGCCAGCACACTTGAGTCCTCAGCGAAGCCCTTCGCCATCGTGCGCGAGGCTTCCCGGAACGGCTCCTCGGTGAAGATCAGCTCCAGCTTGTTGAAGTGGTCGAAGATCCTGACCGCCTGATGCTGCTGGTGCCCGACCATCACGCCGTCGGTGAAGGTCTCCAACACCAACGCCAGCAGGTACTCCGCCATCACCTGCGAGGTCAGCTCCATCAGCTGATCAGCATTGGTGGGCATCGTCGACCCAGCGAAGTGCCGATAGCCACGTCGAGTGATCGCCATCAGCCGGTCCCCGTAGTAGTCCCGCATCGCGTTGAATCCTGGAGGGAAACCCTGCTCTCGGGGGTCTCCGGGACCGAGCACCGTGACCGGTCCACGATCGCCGTGGTCGTCTCTGGTCCTCTCGAACGAAGCCCTGACTTCCTCGATCAGATCAGCCATCACATCTCCCGAGATTCTAGAAACTGCAGGTAGCTGCTGATCAATCCCGGTGTCAGGAACACCGGCACCAGCTGGGGCTGGTCTGCCTGGTAGGCCCGGCCAGCCACGAAGCACAGCACCGCGACGCTCTGCTCTTCCCGAGTCAGCTCCACCTCATTGGCCAAGCAGACCTTGGTGATCATGTCTCGGATCTCATTCTCTTCGTCGCCACCGACATCTACGCCGGCAGCGGCGATCGCCTCCTGAGTGAAGGCGGTCTCGATATCCATCTGAATCTCCCTTACATGGTGGAGTCCGGGGGCCAGCGTTGAACAACTGACCCCCGGACGCTTTCGGTGTAGCGGTGTAACTAGGCAGCTACGACGATCTCACCCTCGTCGTTGACGTAGGCGCTCTGCTGGATCGCCTTGCCCACCAGCTTCGTGAGTGCCACATCGATCTCGGGCTCATCCTTCTTGCGAGCCTTCGCGTCGGTGTGCATCTGCCAGGCCGACCGGAGCTCATCCGCGCAACGCACGAAGTCATCGGTCGACATCGGCTGACCCTCCTCACCGGTGCGGATCAAGGTGTAGACCTCGACCCCCTCCAGCGCCTGCACGATCCAGGACGGAGCGAAGCCCTCGTAGGCGGTGTGCAGACGCTCGTAGTCGAGGTCCTCACGCTGCCCTGCCGGGATCATCACATTGATCAGCTTCTCCACTCCCTCACGATCGAGGTCGGAGACGTAGATCATCCGGTTGATGCGGCCGGCCCGGGTCAGCTCCGGCGGGAGCTTCTCCGGGTAGTTCGAGGTCATCAGCAACATCACCTCGCGACCCTTGGTGCGCATCCCGTCGAACTGCTCCATCAACTCGTCCATCTTGCGCGGGTTGTCGGAGAGCAGCTTCTCGACATCTTCGATCACCACAGCGACCGGAGTGCCGAGCAGCTCGGCGAACCTCATCACGTGCTTGAGGTCCTCGTCGTAGCGCGCCTGGATGAAGCTCCAGTCGTGCTCCAGGCAGAACTGCGCGGTGATCGCAGCGGCCAGCGTCTTGCCGGTGCCGTTCTCACCGTGCATCAGCACCTTGTTGCCCAGCAGAGACGGCTTCACCTTGCGGAGCAGCTCGCTCTTCTGGATCCGACCCCAGATGGAGTACGTCAGCGCGTCACCCACCGTCTGGGCGTAGACGACCTTCTCGCGATCGATCGTGTACGGGTTGAAGAACTCCGGCTCCTTGTAGGCACCGCCCGCGATCCGGCCGACACCGATCAGCGCCTTGTTCCGGTAGATGCTGTCCTGCCGGATGTAGGACTCGACCAGCATCAGCAGGCCACGGATCTCCACCTCGTACTTCTTCTTGGCCATGACGTAGATCTGGAAGGCCATTCCATAGTCCTCGTCAGGGCGCTCCTGGAGATAGAACTCCGCGCCATAGGGCGGGAACTTCAGGAGCCCGAACGGCACCTGGATCTCCTCGGTCGGGGAGATCTTCACGGTACGCAGCTCGGGGAGCTGCCCACCGAAGAACGACCGGATCTCCTTGCCGATCGCGGTCATGCCGAAGACATCCTTCAGCGCCTTGTTGAAGGCGACGGCACCGTCCATCGGACGGCAGTCGAACGGCTTCGTGAACTCGTGCATGGCCTCTTCAGCCTCAGCCTGAGCCAGCAGCATGTTCGCTGCCTTCTTCAGACCCATCTTCGCCGGCACCTGGGGGAGGGCGATACGAATGCCCCCATCCTCGCGGTACTCGAATGCGGACTCGACGGTGATCCGACCTCCTGCGACTTCTCGCAGGAAGGCGCTCGCCTTCTTCACGTCCTTCTTGGCCTGCTTGTCTTCCCACATGCTGTCTTCACCTTGTGCCATTACAGGTTGAACCTTTCCGAGTTGTGTTACAGGGGGTTGTCATTCGATGGGACCGAGACCGTCACGTGCGGCCCCGATATCTACACGACACGAGTCGTACCTGGCGTCGTGGTGATGAGCGTGCTGGTTCCGATAGCCCTCATCGAAAAGCACATCGACCTTGCTCTCCAGGCCCTCCACCGCACCGGTCCGTAAATAGGTACCGGTGCGATTCGCGACTCTGGTGGCAAGCGGCGGGGATAGTGGCTTGTCCGCCTTGTAGATCAGGTCTACGGCTACCCGCAGCCGATAGATGGTCATACTGTTCCCTTCATGATTCTGTTGGAGTGAGCTAGTTGTCGTCCTCTGCTGCTATCTCCTCCTTCCCGAGTAGACGTTCAGCGGTGGCCATTGCACCGGGCAGTGGCGCTAACCAGTGCCCCTTCGCGTCGAAGTGCACAACGGTCAAGAATGTCTCCGAGCCTTCGCGGTTCTCCACGAGCGCGGTCCTAATCATCTGGTCCTCACTGAGGTTCAGATAGGCGATCGCCTTGAGCTTTGGCGACTGGACCTGGGCCTTGCGGACGGCAACGTACTGGCTGTAGTCGGTACCGCCAACACGAGCCAGTACGTTGCCTCCACGACCCAGGAACACCACGCCCTTCGTGCCTTGCGCCACAAGCCCGGCAATGCTCCTGCCGAGCTTGGTGTCTCTGGGTGCAAAACTCATTTCGCAGCTGCCTCCTCCGGTTCGTATGGTCCGAACTCGAAGTCCATGAGCTTGCGCATGGACTCGCTCGGGTTGCCGATCACAACCTGCCTGACGAGTACGTCGTTCTCGTCGTACATGGCCATCGCCAGGCACGCATTACGCAGGCCGCCGCCCTTTCCGTTTCCGTCGAAGGCTGTCGTGAACTTCTGCCGAACGAAGCTCTCGCTCGGGTTCAAGTTCGCGGATTCGCTCTCCAGCACGTACCTGAGCGAGCCCACTCTCTGTTTGATCATTTCCTCTCCTCAAGGTGGCGCGACAAAGGGGCGGGGGATCTCTCCCCCGCCCCTCCATCACTCAGGCGTTCGCGAGGTTCTTCGGGTCCCGTGCGGACTTGCCGACGAGGTCCTTCAGCAGCTTGTCGATCAGCTTGACTTCCTCCCGGATGCCCTTGTGCATGGCAGTCCAGTTGAACTTCTCGCTGGCATCCCTGGGCCCGTACTGCTCGTCGTAGTGCTCACGAGCGAGCTCGATGAGCCTGGTCATCGAGTAGCCGTTCCCGAGGAGCCGAGCCTCCGCCACGAACACGCGACCCGCGTACTCCGAGAAGCCGTCCTTGTTGCCCGACTTCTCGAAGGACTGCACCCGACCGAGAACCTCGGTAAGGCGGTTGCCCACCGCCTGCTCCTGAGCGCTGTTCAGAGCGATGGCGTTGTCCTGACGCTCCATCTCCAGGTCGCGTCCGTCGGGCTCGGTGCCCTCCTCCGGAAGGAGGTCGACGTGGACGTTGCCGTCGATGTCGTGGATCACGACGGGCTCCATGTTCGGACCAGACTTGACCACGTTGGACTCAGCCACGACGGTCTCCAGGTCAGACTTGGCCGCATCGAGCTGCTTCTTCGCGGACTCGATCGTCTTCAGCTCGGCCTTCATCCTGGCGTTGGACTTCTCCAGGTCCTTCGTGACCCGACCCAGGTAGCGCTTGCCCCTACCCGTACGGGCGAGGAACACCAGCACCGCTCCCGCGATCACGGCAGCGAACGCGATCTGAGCACCGAACAGCGCCAGACCCGCGACCGAGCCCAGCCCGAAGGCAGCCCAGGCACGGAACGGAGCCGACCAGACCCAGGCGGAGACCGCCGTGGCCTTGGTCCAGGCCCACGCCGGCACGGTGTACCGGAGCACCCAGGTCTTGGCCGTGGGCCAGGCAGTCTTGGCCGCCCAGCCGGCAGCGAACGCCGCTGCCACCTTGACCTTGCGGGCTGCTGCCTTGGACTTGCCCCACGCCTTGCGCCAGGCCCGCTTGGCCTTGGCCCACGCTCGACGTGCCTCCCAGCGGAGACGACGGACCCACCTCGGGCCCTTCATCTTCCGCATGGCCACCGCCCTGTTCTTGGCACGCCTGTACTCGCGCCGCTTGCGGTCCGCCTTGGCCTTGGCCTTCTTGGCCTTCTTGCGGGCCTTGGCCTCGGCCTTCTCGGCCTCCTTGTGAGCCCTGGCTGCTTCGGCCTCGTTCTGTGCCTGCCTGGCCTGCTCCCGAGCGAGCTCCTTCTTGGCCTTCCGGATGACCTTCTCGGCCTGCTTGATGGCCTTCCTGGCCTCGGCCTCGGTCACGACGACCACCTCGGTCGACTTGTTCTTCTTCTTGCTGGAGCCGGCCTTGGCCTGACTCTTGCGCGCCTTCTGCGCGGCTTGCGTTGCGGACATAACTTGCATCTCATTTCATGGTTGTAGGACGCCCTTATGAGCGACCCTGGACATGCAAAAAGCCCCAGGACATCTGGTCCTGAGGCTTCCCGTGTGCGCGGGCATGCTGACGCCTTTGCACACTACTATTGTATCAGATACTAGACACAATAGCCAGCCCGAGCAGGTTCTAGTGGCTCTTTCAGTTGCTGATCCCCGGTAGCTGCCACTCATCGTCAGCCAAGGTGGCTTCAGAATGGCACTCCTGGCAGACCAGCATGGCGGTGTGGTTGGCCTCTTCGGTCGGATCGCTGAGCGGAACGTAGTGCTCCACGTCATTGATCTTCAGCACGCCGGCACGTCCGGCGTAGGTGACCCGCCGGACGACCTTCAACCCCACATTGCGATCACCACAGTTGGGACAGGTGACCGCCTTGGGGATGATCGCCGGTGCGTTCACCGACAGCCGGTCGGCTAGATCCTGGAAGGCCTTGAACGCCCAGTCCGGGATCTCGGATGGGAACTCCTTCTTCATCCAGGTGCGAGCCTCTCGATACCGGTAGTTGCTGATCGGTACCACCTTGAGCCGACTGAACCAACCGATCGACTCCTCCGGATCGTTCCTGCTGAAGTACTTGCAGAGCACGAAGGAGTTCAGTAGTCGTTCCTCCCAGTCCGGAAATGTCTTCGCGTGCTTCTCTGCGTCGATCATCCTGAGGATGACGAAGTCACGCTCCAGCATCGTGTTCGCGGTGGCCAGTATGGCCGCATCACCGACATCGAAGTTGAGCTGCTCGTCGAGGGGCATGATCTCGTCCTCGACAACCTCCGAAACCCCCAGGAACGAGTTGGACTCCAGCATCAGAGCCAGCAGCGGATGTGGATCACTCATTTCCATACCTCCTGGTGATGTAGATCTGGGCAATGGACTGGAACCAGGCCAACCACCCGACAGAGGTGGCTGGCGCTGAGGTTCCGTACGGACGAGGATCGATGGCGTCCTGGGCCGGTTCTCCATACCCGCCAGGACACACCTCGATCAGCTCGTCCGGGTTGCCAGCCCAGACGAAGGACACCTCGTGTGCCTTGTCGTAGTAGGCGAAGTGCGCGTGGTTATCCGCGTTCTGTGGCATCTGTGGCATCTGCCTTCTCCTTCCGGGCTCGCATCTCGGCCGCCTCCATCAGATTGGCGATCCGGTTCAGCGAGGTGGCGATGCTGTTGATGTCCTGCCACATCCGCATCTCTCCTTGGCTGACCATCACGCCTTCCTTCGGGAGATGTGTACGTAGGTCAAGTTCTGGTGGTGGGTGACCAGATCGACCTCCAGGTCTGAGGGGATCACCAGCGTGATCCCTTCGTCGCGCAGGGTGTTGATCTCCGCTGCGGCGATCTCACTGGTGAACATGACCACCTCGTTGATCTTGACCGCCATCAGACGGCGTCCGGGTCGAAGCCGGCCCGCTCCCGCTTCTCGGCCTTGGCCAGCAGATCGAGCACTGCTTGTTGGCTGGGAGCCTCTTGGTCATTCCAGTGGACCACTGCAGCGGATGTCTCTGCCAAAGCGTGTCGCGCCCATGCACGCAAAGTCGTCTCCGGAGGTTCTACGTCCGGGAAGAGGGTCTGCCACACCGCGTATAGCACCTCGTTCACTGCAGCGATCTTGCTCGGCTGCACGTTGCGGTTCTCGTCCATCCAGCCTTGAGACACCACAA